>Ga0157363_1002593_pt1 | contig 16021 bp, 9 predicted proteins | sample AttsexASBM1_FD_111477 | JGI IMG/M metagenome (GOLD analysis project Ga0157363, IMG submission 111477) | Fungus gardens microbial communities from leaf cutter ant in Ribeirão Preto, State of São Paulo, Brazil - Atta sexdens ASBM1 | ecosystem: Host-associated > Fungi > Mycelium > Unclassified ...
ACGCGGTAAGTGACAGATGTCACAGTTCCATCCACGTGTAATATTCTATAGGTAGAATTTTGTAATCGCAGCAATGACGAGAACCAGTCGTAACTAACGTAAGGTTGGTAGACGTGGTTAGTCACTTTTATCGACACGGAGGATAGAGTGGCCACTTGGCCAGAGATGGTAAAGTGTACATAATAGAAAATGTCACAATACTTTCGCGACAGATGATCGACTATCATATGGGTGAGAAATCGGTAAGTGCAAGATCAAGATGATCACTCACATCAGTGCCTGTCACCTTTGGCGTCTTCGCATTTCTCGTGGACCGTTGTTTCGACATTTCACGCGTGACGATTAAATACTTGTAGCCGCTCTTTAACCGCGTAACCATGTGCTTTTCGTGAAATCGTTTATTGTCCGCTCACACAAAGATTGAAAATATACAAGCGATTCTTCCCGTGTTATTATTGCCTTAGAATGTCGATTATTTTGAAGTCTCCTAACCTGAATCTTAATTTTCACAAGATTTCGCGCACGTCAGACTATTGCCAACTCAAATATAGTAACGTAACAAAACGCATTATTGCCCACTAATTTTGAATATAGAGCACGATAATACAAATCAAATGAAAAACTCGCGAATAACAATCGAGATTTATTACATCGCAGATCAAATATGCCGAAGAAATTTGTGGGTGAGAACAGCAAGGCGGTTGCTGCTCGGGCTAGAAAAGCAGCGGCCAAAGAGGCCGAAACTATTAAAAAAGCGCAAGAAGCTGAAGATAAAGCATGGGAGGACAATGATAAGCAAGTATTGAAGAAGAAACAAAAACAAGTACGTGTCTTAACTACAAATTAATTTTAAATGCAATTTAGAATAATTTGTAATTTTTTAATATTTTTTTTATTATTTTGGGATATCGAACATTCTTAAAAAAAACAATCGTATCAGTATTTGAAATGAGTACACATTTATTATATTCAGGAAGAAATCGAGAAAAAACGTCAACAGCAGTTAGAAAAAAAAGCTGAAGCAAAAGCCCTGCTCGAAAAGGAAATGGCAAATATAAAAGTTGGTGGCAAGCAGCCTGCTTCGAAAATTACCAGAGCCGAAATCGTTGCTATCACTGAGAAACGAAATCAAGTGGCAATGAAGAAAAAGGAAGAGGAGAGACCTATCGAGGAAAATTTAAACAGATTGATTTTGGAAGGTGAAACGGCTCATGGTATAGACGAGGCTATATCTGTTTTAAGGTAATTAAATTACGTTCAAGACATTAGAATATAATCTGTATAAAATTTATACACAATCTTGATATAAATACACCCTCAATTTAATGCATTTTTTTGAGAAAAATAATAGGCGACAATAGAATCTATAGGAGAGCTAACAAAATATTAAAATTTGTATAAGAATACATTTTTTTTAATTACTATTTTTTTAAACTATTTTAATTTATTTTTCGTTATATAGAATATTTACATCAATTTAATGCAAGAGAGCGCTTTATATTTATGGCCAAGGTATAATTACACTGTATAATCACAACAATAATTAAAGCTTTGGAAAATCTTGATATTTTATATTTCCTAAATATAAAATATAAAATATAACAATTAAATTTAATTCTTCTTTCATTATCTTTCATTTTCTTTTTAGCTCAAAAGATCCTGAAATAGATCGACATCCAGAGAAACGAATGAAAGCCGCGTACGCGAGCTTTGAGGAACGAATGATGCCGATAATTAAAGAACAAAATCCTACTTTGAGATTGAGTCAGTTGAAACAGATACTTAGGAAAGAATGGATGAAGTCGACTGAGAATCCACTTAATCAAACGTTAAATCGCTGACGATCGTGGTGATATCAAGCGAGCGTGACACATATTTGCGCATCGTCGACTGATTAATTATTTAATTTTGTTAAAATAAATAACCATTGTGATGTAATCATCTGTATACAATTTTTATTTGTAAAACATATAACTTATAAAAGTATTGTATGAAAAATAACGATATATAAATCAATCTTTGGTAAATCTATACGTTATTTCATAGCCTCTGTTTAATATTTGCTAGATCACTTTGAATAACTGTTTTCTGGCATAAAAGAGTAAAATAACTTTTTTAATAAAACTTATTTATTTTAAATGGCATGATATATAATTTATTTATTAAGAATTCTTAGGTGTTAAATTTAAATTTAGTTTAAAATGGAACATCTTATACTTGACATATTGAAGCTATAGTTCCGATTCACACTTACAATGTTTAAGAATCATTTCATTCTTATTATTTATCAAATATTAAACAAGGACAAATGATGCTCATGTGCATTGTAAGTGCATTGTATGTGCATGAATCAACTCGAGTATTAAAAATTTCGAAATATTAAGTTATTTTAAGTGAGTAAACAAATGAGACGTTCATTTTATCTGTACATTTTTTTCTGTATACATCTGTACAAAGCTTGGCACATTTTTAGGAGGCCACACGAACTTCATTGATTTATCCTTATCGTTTAGTTCATTCGAATAAGTCTTCTTGATTTGTATCTTACTTTTTCAATTAAATATTATATTTGACTAAGATAATTAAATTAATTGATTGAAATAATTTGTTAATTGCTTGAGTCAATGCAATTTTGGTATAATATAGCATTTTAGACATTTTTTTTAGAATCAAGATATCACTACTGCCATTTTTTGTTCTTCCACAAATCTATAAAGCAATGTATCATATGATTCAGTTGTTGAGGGCATTCAGTCATTGGATTATGACCAGCCATTGGAATAGCTTCGAGGAAAGCCTTCATCATTGTCTAAAAAATTTAAGATCAGATTAAGATATTATTTTTTAAAAAAATCATCTATATATATATATATAAAATTTCTATATTTATATTTTAGATAATATATTTTTTATTTATGTATATAATATTTAATTGGATGATGGATCACATGATATGAACTTACTCTTTCCATTTGACATTCTTGTACTAACGACACTTTATTGTCTCTTAGTCCATGTATTAAAAGCGTTGGTGTGCATACCTTCCTGTGGAAGGCATAGTCACCCTGCGGCCAATTCATGCCTTTCAATACGTATTTCATGTGCGAAGGCCGTTGTTTCATCGATTCTTGACCGCAATAAGGATGCTGTCGGCCTCGCGCGGAATAGAGAATATCTCGATGAAAACCGCACATCAGCAGAGGCGCGAGAATCGCCCTGAGACAGCAATGGCCCGCACATTCTGTGCTCGGTGGAGCAAGAGGAGTCGGACCGCCGCCCGATATTAGCACAAGTTGATGAATATTATTATCATATTTACAAGCTAATGCTGTAGCAAAACTGCACCTGAAATTTATACAAAATGTTCGCAGATATTATACTGTAAAAAATGAAATGTTAATTTTAACTTAAAAACGTATAGTGGACTTTCTGAGACATGCAAAAATATTAAAATTAACACAAAAATGTTAAAAAATATCTTTGTTAACATTTTATTTTTTACACAGTGCAATTTTTTAATATTGTTATAATTAATATTAAATATAATTATTAATATTGCTAAAATATAAAAAAAAATCTAATAAATTTAATATAAAAATAATATAAATCTAAAACTTTTTTTTTATAAAAGTAATTGTCCGAGACAAATTATGGAAAAGTAAAAAAGAATATTTTACAATGCACAGTTTTAAGCAAACAATATCTTACCCGTAATTATGTGCGACTAAGACGCACTTCTCTCCAGGTTTAAAAGCGTAATAGTGTAAAACAGCGTCCAAATCCTTGAGTAATTTGCTGAAATGGTAATCTCTAGGACGTCTGGGCGCTGAGCTCATACCGTGTCCGAGCATATCGGGAGCAATGCAAGGATAACCCAGAGAAGAGAAATACTGCAACTGATGCTCGAAGACTTCTGCCGAGGAACCAAAACCGTGTAGAAAAACTATAGTTGGTTTTTTATTTCTTCGAAGCGTTACTGAATCGCGGAGACTTAATTTGGTATTTTCCTGCGAAGAGATTTCATCGAATTCCATCCATTTTTTCTTGTAATCTTTGAGCTCGATAGGAGGACTTTCCGTTAATTTTACATCAATCTTTAATAGAGTCTTGTCATTTGGAGATGAATCTCTGTCGTTGCTTTGGAATTCTAGGCGTAGTTTTTCGAAATTACAATCTATGTTAGCAGTATCTTCCAGTTGCTCCACTTTCCAATCAGGATCTGTCGATGATGTCTCAAGTTTAGACGAAGTTAGTTCAATCTCTTGAGAGTCAATTTCACGTTCTCCTCCTACTGGAACCGCTTTTTGCAAATTTTCTTCGAGACTGTCTTCTTCCGAATTATTCATTGAAGAACCTCTTCCCAATTTCTCATCAATGATTCGTAAAAGAGACTGTTCAAAGCTGGGTTCTTGATCAGGTAATTGAAACTCGATGGTCTCTACGCTATTTATTCCAGAATCTACACAATCCAATTTTTCTGAAGGAATTCTTTCCGTTGGTATTCCAAGGTATAAATCTGCTATTCCAAAAATAGTACAACAGTAATGAAAAGTTTTATTGTGTAAAAAGAATATCTATAGAAATTCTTTTATTAATGAAATTTGAAGAATAAATAATCTTATTTTTTCTTAAATGTATTCGCTTACTGTGTTTTCTTGCAGAACAATCGAAATCTAGAGAAGCTAGTTCATCAGTCGAACCAACGAAAGCGGGATTCACATAACCCTCGCTTATCGAAACTCTGGTGAATTGATTTTTATGCTCGTTTTCTGTAATCCATTCCTCCTGCATCTTATCCTTTAGAAGACGAGGATTAATATCGATAAAGGAGTCATCTCCGTCCTTTATCGAAATTTTGGATTTATCGGATTGTGATTTTATCAAATTATTTTTCGTTCGTTGCCAAGAATGTTGAACATTATCTTTCTCCACACTAATTATATGCTTAACGGTATCATCAAGTACCTCTTCCAAAAGTGTATTGATATACCTATAAAATTTATTTTCTTTTATTTTTATATATCTACATCTAAAATAATGCTTCTTAATTTATCAAATGTAATAGGGCTACGTTTATTTGCACTTCATTCATACGAATAGATTTATATTTAATTCCAAATATACACTCATAACTAAGTACTTAATCGATCCATTCAGATAATAAGAGCTCGACATACTCGACTGCAGTTTCCGAATTTAACAAATTTGAACGTCAGTTATTATTATTGAAACTAAAAAGGATTGATAAAAAGAAGAGTTAATGAGCCTCTATTATCTGAATTATTCGGAACAATCTTGTTCCTTGATGACATGTTTCGAATAAATGAAGTTGTACTACAATCTAGAAAAAAATAGCAGGCACTTTAGAATAGAGTATTCAGGATATATTATTATTTTATTATTAAAAATGTTTAATTAAGAAAAATTTTTCACGTTTCGTTTTTATCCATTGTATCAGTTGAGTTATAATAGACTTACCTTTCTAAATCTTTGACAATTTGTTGTTTGGCGCTCTGTTCGAACGGCTGGCGATCAATCATTAATGTCGAAGACACCGTCGTTTCGTTTGCGCAATCAGAAAGTTCCGAATCGTCTCGTAACTTTTGCAGATTCATGGACACCCTTTGCTCCAATTCTTCGATTCCACGCGCGTTCTTCTCGGCCTCACAGAGACTTGTTCGGATATGATTTAATTCCGCGGATATTATTTGCTCTTCGGTGGTGCTCAACGCGCTGGCGGACTGGCGGAAAGAACACCTGCAATTTCCGGACGGATGCGGTCTCCTGGTCCACCGATTAAAGAAATTGTCGTTGACCGACTCCGGCCGGTCAACCGCCGTCTCATAATACCAGCCGCTCTTCAGGGTCGGCCTCAGAACGCGCAGCGTACGTCGCGGTGCCACAATAAAAAAATCGCAGTCGGGCAACTCGATTCTGCCGGGACTGACTCGATTTCGATTCCTCCAACACTCGAAAACCTTGCCGTACCAAGGAGATCCCACTGGAATCTCCTCTTTCTCCGTTGCCATCGTTTCTTCTTTGAGACCCGCGGCCGAATCATAAATACATCAGTATAGCCGATTTTTGAACAGTCGAATACACGACTGTCATAGCTCTGGCGTGGCTGCTAATTCCTATTTGCTGCCTATGAAATGAATAATATTAGGTGCGGGAAAAAGTTCGTGGCATTTTTCCCATCTAACGAGAAAAACGTCACGAACTTTTTCCCACACCTAATATAATTCGATGATATAATTAATGTATTTCAATTTTATGTATCTAAATAACAGTTATAATATTCATATTGTCTTTTCAATATATTTTCCTTATAATTTTCTGAACTAAATATAAATAAAAACTATCTATGTTCAATGATTTATTAATTATGAAAAGTTTTGTATAACAGGTCCACTTTTTAAATAAATTAACAATCATAAAAAGATAACAGTCATTGATTTTAATTAAATAACTATATATTATATCAGAAAATTCCTGACAGTTGCTCTAAATACCATTCCGCTTAGATTGCTAACGTTATAATTATAGATCAGCGAGTTTTTATTGCGCAAATATAAGCGACTTTCTCAATTTGCAACACTTTTCCTACGTATTCTCTGTACTCAAGCGATAAGATTTCCCCACAAAAAAAAAACGAAAGCGTTCTTTCCACGGTCGAATAATTCGAAAGAACTTTGAAGGCATATTACTTTCAAACAATGAAATTTATTCGGATAAACACACGAGTTTGAATTTGTTTTTAAAATGAGTTATATATTCTTATGACAATGAAACTTTGAATAGCGAATGCAAGTTACAAACATAATAACTTAAGCTTACAAAAGGACTTTAACCGATTAGCTAATTATAGCATTCTTTTATAGCGACGTAAGTGTAGACTACCTCTCTCTCTCTCTTTCTGTCTATCGGAATAATCTACTACAATATTTAACGATACCAGGAAAAGTATAACGTTAAAGGATATATGTAATGATGAGCATATGATTTAATGCGCATATAATTCAATGATTTCACTTTTTTTCGTAGAACTATGCTGGTAAATATATTCGTAAATTTTTAAAAGCCTAAACACTTCTGCGCTTAAGCAATAAATAAAACATGATAATATTAATACATGATAATATCAATTAATATATATATTTATAATATATATATTAATCTAATTGAATTATCTACATACAAACGATTTTGAACAAATCTTTATGCAGAGAGAGAGAGAGAGAGAGAGAGAGAGAGAGAGAGAGAGAGAGAGAGAGAGAGAACTATTCAGTCATATTTTGGAAATTATTAACTAATACTATTTGGATTTCGATCATAAGATTTTTTACATTGAAAAAAATTGATTTGTCAATTACCAAATACATTTAATTATAGATATTTGAAATAATCTAAATGTCGGATTACTATTATTATATTTGATAATAGCTATTAAATATTTATTAGCTTAATTATTCAACAACTTTTGTCTATAATTAAATTAACTAAGTAATTTAGTGATAATTTATCAAATATTTAATAGATATCACTAAATATTAAACTATAATAAAATGTTTAATAAATATTGCTAAATTATTTAATTTAATTTTCGGCAAATATTATTGTAATTCAGTTTATTTAATTATTATGTAATACATAAAATCTAAAGAAAATAATTATCCAAATATTGTATAAAGTATTGTATAAAGTCCACATATTGTATAAAGTAATACGAATGCGCATTGATTCATGGAGAAATGCTCTCCACGACAAATCTTTTTAAATCATATTTTTCGAGTGTATTTGAAATAGACGATTATATCTTAATAATTTTATGGATTCAATTCAATAACATAAATATAAATATTCGAATTTAGATATGTGACAGTTTCTAATACTGCAAATAATTCATTATTCAAAATCACATTTTTCGAGTGTATCTAAAATAAACGATTATACCTTATGATTTTATGGATTATAATATATAAATATATAAATATAATAATATACATATATAAATATTCAAATTGCGATATGTGATAGTTTCTAATGCTGAAAATAATTTATTATTCAGAATAATAAAACATATAACATAATTTTAAAGAAGAAAACAGAAATTATTTACATTATTTATGGCACAAATGTATTACTTTAGGTTTTAGAAATTCATTTTCTTATTAAGTTGAATTGTACAGGAAAATAGTTATATGGAATACTATATACATGTAATACATATAATAGACATATGATATCGAAACATGTTATTTTCACATTTTAAGTGAAAGATGATATTTCATTTCAATGTTCGATATTTAAAGTTATTAAAAAATAAGTAATAAAAATAAGTTAATAATAAATAAACTATTCTTAATAAAAAATAAAACTCTAATTTTAGTGAATAATAAGTTAATAATAAATAAACTATTATAGAAAACTTAATAAAAACTTAATAAAATACAGTATAATTTCAAATACAATATTAAATTGTATAATCTATTTTTTGTTGTTTTAAAGATATTTTTAAATTAAATATTTAATAATAAGTTATCGAATATAATTTATTTATTTTAATCAATTTAATCAATTCAGTCAATATTAATAAAATTACTTATTTTTTCAATCAAATATATGGTTGTAGTAACCAAATATTTATCAGCTATTACTAAATAATTTATTATTTTCAACAAAAATTTTACAACTTATCAAACATTTTTTTTCTCACAATTGCAATTTAGTAAAATATATCGCAAGTATATTTGAAAAATAGTAAACAAATTAGTTCAATAAATCAAATTTTATTCAAGTCTATTACAAATTTAGTTCAAACATTAATAATTATTACTAAATTTTAATAACATTAAAATTATATCACAAAGTATTATCATATATAATTAATGTTTAATTTGAATGAACTAAATTTGTAGTAAACTTGAATAAAATTTGATTTATTGAACTAATTTGTTTACTATTGTTTACTTAACTAAATTATTTAGTAATTGTTAATAATAATAAAAATAATAAAATATTAAAATATTTAGTTAACACTACTTCACCAAAACATTTAATAACAATTACTATTATTAAATCCTTTTTTCGGTATAAAAAATATGGGAAGCCGATTGTTTTCGAAAATGCTATGGTCTTATTCCGAAAGAAAAAACAAAGTACCTAGATCTCTTCTAAATATATACATATACATATATTTGATTCTTATGATCTTTAAAGATCTAAAAATATCATCAAAAAATATTTTACAGAAGTCAATTACCTTCCTAAAGCGGAGCAGCATGTGCGTAACACAACACCACATACACTAATCTAGCGAATGGTACTTCACGATACTGAATATCAAAGGAGAGAACGAACGCAACGTAGAAACGTTCACTTCGACCGTCAGGGTCTTCGCGAGAGTTTAACAACTGTTTTGCGACGATGTGATGCGCCCAATCAGTCGCGTCCTACCGACCACTATGTTTTCGTCAAGAAGCATCAACGACACACACGATGATGATGATGATGATGATGATGATCCGTCAGGACGCGAGCGTCGTCCATCGGAGTTCGCTGTCGCACGGACTCTCGTCGAATGGTACCATCGCGGCGGGGCGTCGCGCATTTTTTTTTTTCGTGGGCGTTTCTCAGCCGGCAAATTAAGTCGGGAAAATTGAGGACGATTAATACTTGAGGCACGCAGCACGTCGGCTCACACGGCGGCCATTGTACATCTCGAACACACGGATGTAGCCAGTACGTTCAAGAGAGAGCGAGACTCGCTGTCCCCCTACCATCGGTGGGGAAGCGTTCGTATACAGGGCGTTTAGAAAGTCCGCATCGGACTTCACCTGTTCTCTAATTCGATTGAAATCGCTGTTAAATGGAATGTCTGCGACATATATTTGTTGAAGACCATATTATATCTTATTATTAGTAAACTGTAATCTTCAAAGTTACGCGAATGACATAGTACTTCAAAGCAGAACAACAAGTCATGATAACGTCAAAATTATTAATGTCAAAGACATTAAAATTGTTACTGACTGAAAAGTGATAATTAATAATCATTTTGGAGTCATTTTGGTATTATTATGATGACTTGTGCTTTGCTTGGACCAATACTACAATCATTTAATAATAAAAAAATCGGAGTAACGAAGAAACGATCGGTGTGTCAGAGATTGAGTGAACTACTACTTCCTACTTTATCGCCACCCTTTAATGAGCCTTTCGTCAACAGCTTTGTACATGTAACTGGTAGCGGTACTCTCCCTTGAATGGAGACTTCCATGACCGGAAGAGACCTTATAAATCGCGATAAATCACGTACGATACGAGCGTGAAAGATTTTATAATTGTATGACCTATTAAAATGATTCACAATGATCACCACGAATACAAGTACAGTAAATAACTGTACTAAAGCGTCGAATCAGACCGAAAAAATGGAGTACGTAAAAAGAATCAAATTGATAATGCAATTTTCAGCTGCAATCAGGCTGTCCAAATAACAGTTCGTTCCCAAGAATGCAAGGATAATTAAAATTCTAAAAGCGTATTTATTCGCGCGCGACTTTATCGATGAGTAATGTAAATAAAAACGATTTCTTGCTCTATAATTTCCAGAAGATTATGATAAGAGCAAAAGTGTCGCTGACCTATTCGAAGTAATTATTTCATCGCTCGATATTTGCAACTAGGAAATGGACTATTTATTTTTGAAATATTAGATTCAAAATTCTAATTAAGACGTATATTTACAGTGTATATTTACAGAATTATTTAATTTTGTTTGATCATAATAAAGCGAGCATTCTGCGAGCAATTCTGTCGTATCAAATCACGATTAATCAACATAACATTCTTTAAGCGCGCATAAAAAAATTTCGCGCGGTAGTACACACATGCGGGATGTAATGACACACATTCACAGTTTTTTGAATAATGTGTTTGCGGAACAAACGAGTTATGAGATAACGTTCGAGAAACATTACGAGGAAGAAAGGTGCAAGTCAAGATGTCTTAGCGTGAACAATTAGAAATAAAGATGCGTTGAACACTAATTTATTTGAAACGTACCGATGTAAGGTAGAAAATCCTCCTGTCTTTTATTTATTTTTTTGTATTGCCAATGATCATGGTCAAAGTCCCGTTACAAATGCTTTGAAGCATTTGATGGACCAATTAGAAGAAAGAATTTTACTGACCAATTAAAAAACGCTTCAAAGCATTTGTAGCATCGCATTGACCGTGCCCAATGTTTGTTCAACTATATATCTAATGATTACATCGTGAATATCATGTCTGTGGATGGCGCCAATATTATCATTACGAAAGTGTGTTTAGCAGTTTGCAACCCCTGCCTTCGTTACGCCGCGCCGCGCCGTGGCTTTCGAAGAGGATAGCGGACGACAGCCTCGCAGCGGCCGGTGTTCGCGATAAGCAGTGCAAATTTAACGTTGCACTCTGTTGCCAAGAGGCAGATAACAATTTACGCGTTAATATATTAGCCGACGTGCGTATCTTTACGAGGGCGTGCGGTGCAAACATTTCCAACTAAGACTTTGACAGCGCAAATGTCGGTAATGGTCATTAACCTCGCAGCCCCGGGTAAGCGGCTTAAGGTATAAAGGGTTGTCGCTCATCCCGCTCGATTATTCCGTTGAGAGAACTCGGCGCTATGGAAGTGACGCACTTCGTATATCTTCTCGTCGGTTTGAGCACGCTGTTAGTGCACGCTGAAAGGAATGCCGAAGTCGGCGGAGCCACCGAGGCACCGATCACCGAGGATCAGCAGAAGGTGTACGATGAATGCCGGAATCCGGACTACAAAAAATACGTAAAGTGTTTAATGAGGCCAAAGAGACACGGTCATCATACAAACCACGGAGACGGGCCGGAAACTGGTAGATCATCAATCGCTATAACAATTGAGATAAACACGGGAATTCGCGTGCCGCTCGGAAACGCTCCGTTCAGACATATTATGCAACTGCAGCTGTTGCACGATCACTTAGAAAGATAAACCGTTGCATTAAATTAAAATTACTGGATCTTTTATAACGTAACATACGCAGTTACGCAACACGGTTAGCGCGACTTTCAAGTACGATGGATAAATATAAACGCGACATAAATATATCATGACGGGCTTTATTGTTAGACAGTTAATTATGTTTAATAATATACCGTATTACCTCGTTCTGCTTGTTTTGTTCGTGTTACAAGAAAATTGTCCCTTACTATTGTACGATAAAATTCTACAGATGCCACTTGTCTGGAAACGTGTCTAAAAAAGTGCGAACATCACTTGGATCTCGATTGCGAAAAAAAATGCGGCTACTGCACGAAAAGAACTAGGCATAGACATCAGATCATTACGGAATACGAGACGGAATGCGAATCGGGAAACTGCAGTCCATCCAATGGCGGATTAAGGACTACTAACATAACGACGAACATCGGCATTAATAATGTCATTAATCCTTTCGGGGACGGTGGTGGTAATGCTACTGGACTCAATATTTTTGCAAATGGTACTAGGTGGGGTTTTCCTCCAGGAGCCTGCTGTCGTGAGTCAAAGCCTCTATTTATTAATATAGAATCTAATGACATAATTTTCCTGAAATGCAATTTAATGGACAAAGAACATTTTAATAAAGTTGGCCTCATTTCCGATTTACAGCACCTGGAGGTCCTTGTCGTCCTGGTAGTCCCCCCTGTTATCCTGGATCAATACCATCGCTTCCTATAGTACCTCAAATCTCGTTAGTACCGCAAATTACATACGGAGTAGGATTTGGAGCCGCAGGTGGTTGCGCGTACAATCAGTGGCTTTGTATTCAACAAACCGGCGCACAGGTAGACATATCGTATCGAGTTAGTTAATATTCTTTATATATTAAAAGATGATGTAATAATCGTAGTTTCCAAGCGTACAGCCCGATTGCTCTGGATGCGGCAATCCTGTCTTACGCTACAAGTGTGACGTAAATTGTTACGCAATTCACAACACAGCAACTAAAACATCTTGTAAAAGTCCGGAATGTATTGGTGGTGAGCGCTTATTATTAATTCATTAATTAACACTAATTATCGTTAATTATCGTTAATTAATTTAAAATGCAATTTCTTTTTTTTTCTGTCATTAATAATGATATTTCTACTTTTATTTACACGTGCGTATATAAACGTAATATTATTTTATATTTTAGGTTCCACGTAAAAATATGGATTTATTAAAGGCGATTACTAGAAACGAAGAATATTTTATTAATCATTCATATTGTTTATATTTATACAATTTATAGTTCATGCTAACAGTGGTGGACTTGATAAGAAATTGTAGTCATAAAGTAGCCCTAGATTTATCATAAAACAATTCTTCATTTATTATAATTATTATATGTGATCTGTTTCCCAACATTAACTTATGTAAAATAAAGGCGGTCTTATTTCTCTTTTACAAAATCCTTGCTTCGAATGTTCACGTTGAAATATTGTTGATGAAGTATGTTGGTCGGTTTTATAATATAGAAAAAAGTATCAATGAAAATGCGGCCATGTATGTATGGTTGTCAATCTTTTGGCGCAATAAAAGAGATTTCTATTACAATTAAATAATAATAATAGTAATAATAATAGTTACTATTAAAATTATCTATCTAAATTAATTAAATTATAAAACAATGAAATGAAAAATAATGACTCATATGTTTAAAAATTAATCAGAACAAGGAGCTACGAGTTAATTAAATTACTTTAATGCTAATCCAAAATTGTGTATAATTACAAATAAATTTTCCGATCTATATGCGATTGTAAATTTTGTACGATTTTTATCATCAGCTGTTGTAATATTTATAATGATCTCATGTATATAGATCGAAACGTTTGTAATTATAAATAATTAATAATGTAATTAATAAATAATATTTTAGATTAAAATAATTTAATTGGTTCATAGCTTCTTGTTTTACGATTGAATTAAATTATACATTTCTAATGAATGTAGAATCATGATGAGGCTCGAAAATCCGTTATAATATAAAACTGTTAAAAAACATTTACAGCTCTATTATTTGGACATATGGCTGAAAATAACGTTAGAATGTAATGTATGTAATGCAAGTAAATAAATGAATGGTCATATTGAAACTACAGATGCAATTGCAAAATTTGTCTTGCATTATGCGTAACGCATCGGTCGTCATTGGCGCGCCGATCGCCGGCGTCGACTGCACTGCGTGGACAAGCAATGTGCTTTCGAACCCCTACGGACAAGCGAGTACGAGAAGGCTCCATCAGGTGTCAAGGTGGAAACAGGTGCTGGAAGCGTAGAGCCGCAATATTCAGATGCACCGTGACGAAAGACTGTAACATTACGACGGTTACGAGAAGACTGAATACAAAACGAACGGAATTGTTTTTTATTCCCGTTTTTCAACGTACCTCAAAACGGGAAGTTGAAAAAGATTTTCTTCAAGACGATTTTCATTGATACAAGAATGAGAAAGATTCGACATAATTTTCCATAGTCGTTAGAATATTATTTTGACACCGATGCTTGTGTAGATAAAAAAAAATGTTAAATGATTTTCTGATCAATCTATTGGGTGAAGTACAGGATGCGAGCAATAGTAATTTAATTTTTTGTTTTTGTTGTGCAGAAAATTATTAATATTTTTTCTGTGACATAACACAAAATAACAACTTAAGAGCAATTCGTATTTACGATAATTACCTGATCACTTCATTCGTGTTCGTACATATTTCGTGAAAAGATTCCGAGCATGAGTCCGAGCTGCCCAAACAAAAAGTACTTACAATCGTGAACCTATTACCTGCCTTTCGCAATGCACCGGCTTCGATAAGGTTGGATAGCGAAAGTGCTTGTAGCATCCCGAACAGGCACAGCGTGGGAATAGCAACTTGTTTCTCCTACTACCATCTTTCTTTCAATTCCAAGGCGTGGATAGATCCCTTTCTAAGAGATCTAAGTGCGTCGTTAACTCTTGCCGTGTTCCATGGATAACATGGTGAGGATAAAAATTAAATATCACCATGGGAAACGGTTTTTTTTATCGATTATCGATTTTTTTTAACATGCGCTAAATGTTAGCCTCTTTTCCCTCGCATCTAAAAACATGTCGACGTCTCGTTGTGGCATAGAAAGTTATATAACATAGAAGACACGGATACAAAATTAATTACAAATATGTCACGTTTATCCTTTTGTATAGTCTATTAGAATGTAAGGCTGAAGCGTTTACGTTTATTGATCGCCATTGATATATTATCGGGGAGACCCGGAAGCAATATTCTACGAGAGTATTTTGCGTGACGAACGTGTAAACGCAATATTTTACCAGCATCGATATGTACCTAAACAACTACGCTAGGCGGACTTGCCCTTAAGCGACGCCTTCCATCGTTATTGTATTGTTAGAACAGACAGCTAGCCAATACGTACACACGATGCCGTCACCATATACGCTACGTTATGCCATACCAGTTTCTCGAACGATAAGAATGCAACGTTTCCCTCTGGCGGGCCGGACAGCGTGGGCCGTCTTGCCTCCGAACAATCAAATTTACTGCGAGCGCAAAGGATTGTTCCTGTTATTTCAGCCCACTCCTGCGTGAGCATCCGCCAATCAATTTCTTTTTTCGTTAATCCTTTTAAAAATTCTTTTTTATGTGTTGGACATAGATTTCTTTTCGCGTTAGACAAGATCTCTATAATTTCTTTGTTCTTGATAAAAATAATTAATACCGTTTTCAGGAAAAAATAAGAGTTGCAATCCAAGTAGAATACAAAACCATAATAAGACCAAGGTGGCATCAAGTAGAAATTATTTTAGGAAAAATCATAATGATATTATCCGATACACTTTTGATGATAATTTTATGATGAATTCTTCTCTAACCCCACACATACACACACACACACACACACACACACACACACACACACACACACACACACACACACACACACACACACACACACACACACACACACACACACACA
>Ga0157363_1002594_pt1 | contig 16020 bp, 17 predicted proteins | sample AttsexASBM1_FD_111477 | JGI IMG/M metagenome (GOLD analysis project Ga0157363, IMG submission 111477) | Fungus gardens microbial communities from leaf cutter ant in Ribeirão Preto, State of São Paulo, Brazil - Atta sexdens ASBM1 | ecosystem: Host-associated > Fungi > Mycelium > Unclassified ...
TACTTTGTATATATAGGACTCTAATTTAGCAGAGACTCCTTGTCAAGTTCTCTTGTGAACTTCCCACTTGATATCCATATTAAGAGATTTACTGCTTGTGTAGTCATTGGTCTTTGTGACTAGTGGTTGCCACAACATTCTCACTGTTTCCCTTTATCAATGACTTGTGATGTCTTTATAACTAAATCTTCTTGTTTATATGTGTCTTGTATCTCTTTTATGTATTCTTCAGCATATTCATTTCCTTTCCCTTTGCAGCTATTCAGTTCATCCACCAACAATATTTGAATGTGATATGCCTGGTTTTCCATATTACTTTGGATGATGTTTTGTAAATCTTCAGAAATGCTAAAGATATCACCTGCTGTTTGTGTTCTGTAATTGATGCTGGCTTATAGTATCGTTGCTTCAATTTCTACTACTTGAGTATTTGCCTCTTGTGCTAACTTGATGATATTTTACAGTTGTTGCTGAATATTGATCATCCTTTCTATTTCTCATATTATCTTATGATATTTTCTTGTCCAATCCTTTCTTTCATGAGTCATAGTATTAACCAAATCCATATTGTTAAGAGTACAAGTGATATATGGGTTGAGTGAGATAGGAGCAGTTGTAAATTGTTGAGCCATATAGAAGATTTTCATTGACTGAATGTCTTGGAACTGTCAATTTGGGATTTTACCCCTCTCTTTTATAGATTTTGACTTGAAATTCTTGACCAATAACCTTTAATTGCCTCTTTTGCATAAGGCAACCCTGTTTCTGCTATCTATTGATCATTTTCATTCCCATAACCCTTCCAATATACTAAAAACTACATTCTCTGTTCTTTTTTTCAATGCTTTCTGATTTCTTCAACTTCATATTCTTCTTCCTTATTAATAATGTCTGGTGGTGGTGGTGGTTCTATATCTTGTACTATGAATTGGAGTTCCCTGCATTATGTTAGCAGGTCTTTATTAAATATATTGTGAATCATCTATCCTTCTGGAAGTTCCAGCTGAAATGATCTTTGACCAATATTCTTTGAGATCTTAAAGAGTCTGTATCTTTTCTAGTTGAGCTTCTTCGAAGGTCTGTTCAAATAGATATTTTTAGCTTCCAGCCACACATTGTCTCCTGTCTTTAGACCTTGAGGATTCCTTTTTTTCTTATCAAATTGTCTTTTCATAGTATTCTTTGCTGCTTCCACTGATTTCATTGCTTCTTTCCAACTTCTTTGTAATCCAATTAGAAAGTCTTCTAGCTTTGGTAATTCCATTTGCACCATTAAGTTTCCTTTCCATAGGTGTCTACCAAAGTTGAGTTCAAAAGAGATCCTTCCTGTAGCTGTATGCTTCTTATCATTATATTGGAATTCTGCAGCTGCCAACCATTCTGTCCAGTTGTCTTATTAGTAATTGACATAATGTCACAGGAATACTTCCACTTCTTGATTTATTCATTCTATTTGGCCATCTATTTGGGAGTAATATGCTGTGGATAATGTTCTTTTGGTTCCCAATGTCTTTATTAAATCTTCTATAAATCTTGAGGCAAATTATGGTTCTCTGTTACTCAGGATTTTTCTTGGTACTCTATGTATCTTCCAGATTTTATCTTGATAAATTTTAGCAATTTCTTGTAATAACACCATTGTTGTTGTTGCTTTAAGTCAGATCATCTTTGTGAATCAGTCCACTATAACCATAATAGCATCATTTCCATTTGATCTTGGAAGTGGTCCAATAATATCAATACTAATTTCCTATCATAGTCCTTTTGGAATTTCCAATGGATGAAGTTCTCATGTTTTCTTCATATATTGTATTTTATTTTGTTAGCATTTCATGCATTCCTGGACATATTTCTTGACATCTCCTTTGATTTCTGACCACCAATAGTTTATTTTAACCAACTCAAGCATTCTTTGTTGTCCTAAATGTCCTATATCTACTAGGTCATGATTTTCTTGTAAGATTTGCTCTCATATTCTTTTATTGTTCAGAACATAAATACTTCCTTCGATATAGACAATTTCATTTTCTTTCCAAGATTGATCATCATTCTTGTCAAGTTTCTTTAGCACTTTCTGTCCCTTGGTACTATTTATTTGTATTTCTTCCAGCAATATAGTTTTTTCTACCACTTGGTTTCTCCATATCATTATTATTTCTGTTGTTATTTGTTGTCTTGTCTATATTTCATCTTTGAGCATTTGAACATCCTTATTATCATTCTTGGTATCCACCTAATCTTTTCTTGATAAGACATTGGCTTTAGTATTTGTTTTTCCTGAAATATGTCATAGTGTAAAGTTATAGTCTTGTAACTTTAAATACCATCTTGCTTGTTATCTTTTTAGCTTGTGAGGTTCTTGGAAATACTTGAGATTTTTATGGTATGTCCAGACTTTGAATTTCTCAGTAGTGTCCAACAAATATTGTCTCCATTTTGTTAAAGCTTCTACTATAGTAAGTAATTTCTTGTTATAGATCTTGTAATTCCTTTCTGCTGGTTGCATTGTCCTGGACAAAAACACAATGGGTTTCCATTTTCCTTTCTATTCCTGGGATAAAACTTCTTCTATCATATGTCTAGAGGTATCTGTTTTCACTCAAAATTTTTCTTTTCTCTTTAGAAAGATGAGTACTAACTGACTTGTTATTTTGTCTTTTAACTTTTCAAATGTCTTTTTGTATTCTTCTTCCCATTTCCATTCCTTCTTTCCTTTAAGTTCATTGAGAGATCTTGCTGTATGACTAAAGTTCTTGATAAACCATCTGTAGAAATTCACAAACCCCAAGAAGATTTTAACTTCTTTTATCTTAGTGGGGGTTTTCTATTCCTTGACTGCTTTGACTTTGTTGTTCTCTATTTGCACTTATCTTCTCCCAACTACTACTCCTAGAATTGGGGTTTCTTCCATATTGAAGTTGCATTTCAATCTCTTGAAACACAAATTTTATTTTTCTGCTATTTTCAAGAAATGAATTATTTGTTCTTCTAGTTCATCTGTTATTTTCACCAGAATTATAAAGTCATCCATATAATTTGTGAGTATACCTTCATGCAACAGTTCTCAGAATATACTGTTCATTATCTATTGAAAAGTTCCTGGTGAATGGTTCTTTATCTTTTGTTCTATTCTGCAATCTTTAGCAATATGCCCTACTTTTTTGCATTTGTAACACTTCCTTGTGTCTCTTTCTTTCTTTGGCCTTTTACAGTCTTTTACTAGATATCCATATATGTCACAGTTAAAGCATCTAGGCTTTCCATCCTTGAAGTTTTCTTTGGATTTCCCAATGTCCATGGGTATTTCTCTTTCTTTATATGTTGTTCCTGATCCTGTTGTCCTTCTGTGGACTCATATCCTTGTTCTACTGATGTGATCACTACTTTCTACTCTTTGAGTGTCTCTGGAGCCACTATCAGTGAATATCCCAATATTGTCTTAATTATGTCTGCTTGCACATTCTTCTTCAGTAAAAAGATGGCATGTAGTTCATCTGTATTAGCCTTCATGGCTAATGTCTCAAATTCAACCATGAAGTCTGCTGTATTCTTCTTTCCTTGCTTGAAGGTTTCTATCCATTCAGTATCTGCTACCTTGGTTCTGTTGCTGAATATCATTTTGATCTCTGATACAAATTTGTCCCAATCCTGGGTTCCTGTTTCTTTGTCCAGCTCATTAACCTTCTTCTGGGTATATATGCCAGCTACACCCATTTTAAGAAGGGCAAGGATCATAGTGATCCTATTATCTGTTTCCATTATTCTGTTACTCTTAAAGAATAATCTCATTCCCCTCTACCAGTCCTCAAATTTCATTCTGTTCCCATTAAACTATATTTTTCAGTAATCCTGCCTGTTCATTGTTCTGGTTTACTAGTACTGGTGCTGTCAACATTTTGTCCATATATTCTGTTGACCTCTCTAAGACTTCTTTTGTGATCTGCAAGGATCCTAGTCATTTTGACAATGCTTCTATATTGTGTCCTTGATGTTGACTCATCTTGTTATCCATAGACTACACCACACATGTATTGTTTCTTCCAACTGTTAAATCATCAATCATTCCAGTAGCCTAACCACTATGTACTCTCCTTTTGCAAGGTGAGCCTAGTGATGCTTTACCAAATGTTATAATCTTAGACTTGGCTCAGATTACAACTTAGGCAAAAGCTTGAGTAAAAGTGGAGAAAAGAGTCAATTGGTAAAGTGTAAAGATACAGAACTGTATCTACAACTATATATATCTATTGACAATAAGGAAGATAGAAGGAAACAATACTTACTACATGAGGTGCTGACTGAGACTACTTTGGTGCAGCTGATTATTATGTCATGAAGATATAACCCTTTACCCTATTATTATGATTCAAAGCTCAAAGTGTTTAAGCAATGAAACAACCCTTGTATTGAGTAATACAAGAGAACTCAATAGAGTTCTTAGTACAAAGTAGTCTACCTTATATACTACTACTCATGGTCCGTGCTCACTACTGTGCACCCTACCCTAAATGACCATGTGTATGACATGAGGCCAACATGTGTTGTCCATGTTGTTATGACATCACTTTATTCCAGAACCTTCTACTCGATTCTCCCACATCTCGTGATCAGTCTTGTGACTTCACCATCAACTTGTGACAGTGTGACTGATAAACCTTAACCCGAGTTGTTCTAAAAATAGAAAATAAAATAAAAATAAAAATAAAATAAAGTGAAAAGAGAAAATAAAATAAAGTCCACTGTTAACGATCTTGACACCTATAGTCCATGCTGCAGTCATGTGGTAAACATAAGGAAGTGATCATAACAACCTACAGTGTCTAACAACTTAGAGTATATGTAATAGTAGAGTATTATTAAATTAACACTTCCATATTTAAGAACATTAGCTATTATGTACAGTCTGATAATCAACTTAGATTGTGCTACACTTGTTTTAAGTACATCCAAACCTTCTCTTTTAAAATATGATCACATAATGAGTTAGACTAGATATAACAATCTTCTGTCAAAGCTAAGATTGTCTTATCCACATAGTATTATTTCTGACCTGTCTTTTGACTTCATCTTCTTTCATACTACCTGTGGATAACTCTAGTGAGTGTGAATTGTCCTTAACATAGCTATATTTCAGAAGTCATACTTAGAGGTTTTATAGAGGATAAGTCTACTAAGAGATGGTGAGATGTCACCAACATCTGAAGTGAGTGTCAGTTGAGTTGATTTTTAGGATAAGGGTTTACAGTATAACTACTGGTTTATATACTAAGTACTCTATCTAAGGTAGTTATCTAGAAAATAAAGACTATAAGCAAGTTACTCTAGATTTGAATAGTCCTTAGATATAGGAGTAGAGATCCATAGAGCTGTTGAAAAGTTCAGTGAGGATGTTTAAAAAGTGATTAATATGGAATGGAGAAAGTTGATTCATACTAGAAGATATTTGGGAGTGTAGATGGGTTGGTAGGTATTATTTTTGGGTTAGGATGAATGTTATGACTTCAACTCAAGTGATAGAGAGAAACTTGTATTGGTTAATATAAGAGAACTCAGTAGAATTCCTAGTACAGATGAGTCTACTCTATATATCTGTAGTGCATGGTCTGTGCACACTTCACATCTGGCCTATCCTAAATGTTATGAGTTATATATATAAGAGTTATTACAATATATAATGTATAACATTATGTGTCATATGACATTGTAACAGTGACAGGTGTGATTAAATTATGACAGCTATCACACATTGTCACATGTGATATCACATCATTTTCTCTTTACTAGGTTCAAACTGAGAAAAGAATAGAGAAGAATTGAAAGGAAAAATGAGAGAAACAGAAAAGGAACAAGTCTATTATTATTGAATCTGACAATAAATGATTTTATTTTTCAATTTCAATTTCTTACTTAAGTTAGAAGGGTAATATGATGAGAGTGTGATATGTCACATCAGTCACAGTCACATATCACATGGGAAGATCAAGAAGGAGATCTATAGCAGTTAATATTATAACATGTCAGATGCAGTTCACACCAGAAGATGAAAGTCCATGAGGTTTGATTCAGAAGTGTGTGGAGTGTGTAAACTCTGTACTTGGTGATGAATGATCTTGGCTTCAGCTTATGTGCTATACCGTCTGTCTGCCATGTGGTTGCAACTTCAGATAATTGGATGAAGTCCAGGATAAGAGAGTGCTAATTTGGTGTGTCGCTGTTGAACACTAGAGATTGAGTTCAATAAGAATTTTCTTCATTGATTATCAGGCTAGCAATTTACAGTGTAACTACTAGTCTTACATACAAGTAAAAGATATAGAAGATACTTGGGGTTTCAGTGTATCACCCTGAGTAGAGGTTTCAGTGGTGAGACACTGACAGGAGTAAGGTAGGAGAACTCTGCTATAGAAGACTGAGTTGGATAGGTGTATCCCCGTCATAGAAGACAGGATATTTGGATTGTTGCATCACTGCCACAAGGACATGTTGTATGAAGTATTATAAGACGAGTGTGTGGACAGACTTTAGGGTTAGGGTTAAGTATATTATAATTATTAGTCTACAATGGAAGAGAGATAGGAGATAGGCACATGATCTGGAAGTCATGTGACAGAGTCTAGAATGGTCTAGAAAGACTAACAGTCTAGAAGGATCGAGAGGAGTCTAGATTAGAGTTAGGGTTAGAGATGATGTCAAGGGACATGAGTTCCTCATGGTGTACACATGGTGTGCACATGTACAGCGGAGATTAAGAGTATGACATCAGGGCACATGTGGGAAGCATGGTGGCCTTAAGGAAAACACATGATGGATGAGTAATAGGACATGAGGTAGACACATTGTTGTAGCACAGACCACGATGTAATAGTATATATAGAGGAGCAATGCAGCGAGGGCTCCTTGTTGAGTTCTCTTGTAATCTCCACTACTAGATAGCCTATTGAGAGCTTTGCTGAAGTAAGCAAACTACAAGTGCCGTTCCGGCGAGTGGTTGCTACAACATGAAGGGTGGCTGTTACAGAAGGCAGACTTGTTTCATAGAGGTGGAGGGTACAATATCACTGTGGGGACATATCTTCTGAACAGGTGGACCTGACATATGACATAACAACATGGTTAAGACATGTTGATCTTATGGAAAGTGCATGTAGCATTAGGATAGGCTAGAGTAAGTTGTGCACAGATCATGCCCTGTAGTATATAAGGTAGACTAGCCTGTACTGAGGACTCCACTGAGTTCTCTTATGTTACTCAATACAAGAGTTTGTCTTTTGCTCAACCTGAAAGGCTTAAGATCATAACAGTTACAGAATATAGGTGTGCTTAGAAAACAACTTAATAGAGGAAGTAGTTGTAGTGAGTGGAACTAAGCTAGAAATACTATAGGCAACCAAGTAGTCAAGAGATTGTTCTGGAATAACTATGAAATAACTTATAGAATCATGCAGTCATTCAAAATTATCAGTTTTTTGTTAAAAATGATTGATTCACCAGCAAAGTGCACTGTAACACCACAGTTTCTAACTAGGTTTCTTGGCCTTTACTCTGGTATAGTCTATGCTGAACAAGTATTTAACAAGTATTTTCTATGTTGATATCTTCCTAGCCCAAGTAGGACATAGTCTTAACTTTTGTTCTCCATCAGTCGTCTCCTGAAATATTTAAAATAGATATAATTACAGTCCATCTTCACCTTGGCTAGTCCACAACCCGCCACAAATACATCTCAGTGTCCACATCTTCTCCCAAACCTTCCATCTTTCAGACACAAACTCCGAAGTCTGTAAATCAAACGCCACATTGGAGGATCCACCACACCTTAAACAAGTCAAGTAGGGATCACCCCTCATCACGATACCTTTTGTTACGGTATCTTCACCCCGAGATTGATGTTTCTCAAAAGCTCTTTGAATGCTGAGATTTACCCCTGCACCAACGAGGTCCTCTGATTTGATGAATAATGACGCTTTGTCCACTACACCTGGCGTTTCAGTAATCTGTTTGACGATAGTAGAGAGGTAAGAATAGAGTGCTGGAGTTGGTTGACAGGATGCCAGGGCAGTGCGGCAGTCTTCTTCTGTTGAAATCCATATTCATTTATTGTCAAAGAAGGTATACCAAGTACGTACGTTGTAAGGCTTCCACAGTTTGATGACTCGAATCCAGAACAGCTTCAAGTCCCTCTAGATTCAATCCTGAGCATTCGATCATATCAACCAACACATCTTTCGCAATTTGTGATTTCTCTATTTTGGCAGATGACGATTTAAGGAACTGGTAATATCTCCTGACATGTTTCAAAGCATTCATCAAGTTCTGTAGAGCAAAGGGATGCACAAGGTGGAGCAAAGTTGGAGAGATTTCCCGGACGGGAGTAGTTTCTTCTAGAACGCAGATCTGAACGCTCCTCTTAAGAACCAAAGTACACGGTCAGCTTACCTGTAGCAGGGCCGAAAAGATCATCCTGAGATTCTTGAACCATTTCGACATGGTCTGGAATGTCACAAAATAGGATGCATTCTTTCATGATATTTTCGAGCAGGGTGATTATCCAGTTCGTAAGCCCTGTTAACTGCCATACAGCATCTTATATTGATCATATCAGTATAGATACTCAGTATAGGAGCAGACATTCACAGACCCAAGTCGTATGAGTCTCCCTCCGCGCAGTTGCCGAAAACCATATTACAGGCGGTGACCGAGCATATATCGTGCGCACAGCGCCATCTAGTTGTTAACCGCTCTTTCAACTGGAGATCCTTGGTCCATTCTGCACGTTTCCTGGTCGCAACGCCTTAGCTGGTTCACCAAACAATTTGGGGACCCTCACCGATAGGTTTCTACAATAACGCCCAATATATCCCAGGTCATGTTGTGCATCAAGCCATTATTATAAGTGTCCAAGATGGACATTGTACCACTTAAAGTCGATACGACCTCATCCAACGACATAGATGACATAGACAAACAATGACATATATCTGAGGGGCTTTTTCGGCCCAAAAGGCATAGTACGAGTGGATAAACTAGTGATAAGCCTAAAATTGATGAGGCATAGTTTCGTGATTGCCAAGGATGTGCATCAAAACTCACCGGTCTGGTTTTGGCGTAAGGGGAAAAAGTGAATACCTGTTATGGGCTGCGGCGAAGAGAGGGAGGTTGTATAGAATAGAACACCGTTCGGCGAAGATATTCCGTGCAGAGGTACTGTATGATATGAGATGTCATAAGTATGTCAATAACCGAAGGCTTACAGTTTTTCCCAGCATAACTCAGAGGTGTATGAATGACAGATGACTCCCAACCCTCTTTATCATTGAGGTCCGGCCTATAAAGGGTAAGCTTAGTCAAGATGATGTTGCAGGCAAGGGCAAGTGTTACAAGCTGAGTATCTGGAGCTTCCCGGCTGCCATCTCCTTTCGTTTCTTCCACGCTGCATTGTTCCATTGCCCAGAAGTGTCGAGCATTACCACAGGTAAAATATTTTCCTTGAGGTGTGGAGGACATGAGGCAATATAGGTCATAACGTTGGACGGAAATGTTCGTGTGGATTCGAGTTGATATGCCTGAGCATAAGAGATTGATATCTGTCCCAATCACCGAGGTATTGAAGGCTCACGAATGCGTTTTTACCATTTGCTGTAGACCTGTGACTCATGGAGTAGACGGTAAGTTGAGATTTAGGCGTAGTCACGTCTATATTGTTCAGTGTCAGCAAGATAGAGTCAGGACAGAAAATTACGAACATCCTTCAAAATCCAGATAACTAAAAACCAGGTATAGTTTTCCCTTATCGCCGATTATGGGGCAACTCAGAAAATTGATTTTAAACAGGCTGGCGTCTGGAATCGGTATCGGTGTCAGAGGTTGAACAAAGATCACTTTGGATGAGAGGTCATTCCCAAAGTCTAGGATATATGATAGCAAAGAATTCACTCATCGAAGAAATATCTGGTCGCAGGTAAACTTGAGTTATTTCTACTATACAGTCGTCATTCCTTGAATCCCATTCATCTTGATTGTAATCAGCAGAGACGGTAAGGTCCATTGGGTCGAAGGGAGTATTTTGTGTTGCGTGTGATATAGTGGACTGACGCACACGTGCAGCCACAAAAAAAGGGTAGTCAGCTGCGAAAATTTGATCAGTTCATTGTTCATACTTTTGGTGTGTTCGCAAACCGTTATAGCTGATACCAATTGTGGCGTCTAGACAAGACCTGACTAGGTCAGGTGGATCATCCTCCGGTGGCGGTTGGTTATGCCGGAACATGATGTTGACACCAAGTGGACATGTCAGTATCTGAATATTTTGTATATAGTATTGATAATAGCAGACGTGGATACGATAGTCTTGAGTGACCAGAAGTAAGGTGGGAGTTGGGGTAGGGAGAATGAAACCCTTCGGAGGGAGACGAGTTGGTTTACCAGCACTATCTATAGTCCACTATCAATTGATCAAAAGGAAATGCGGCAATGAAATGTACGCGTAACTCACCTCCCGGGGGGCACCTAACCACTCTGTGGTTATGGGAGCCGTTCGTGGAGGAAACGACCACCACTCCTGAACGGTCCAGTTATCTATCTGAAGACCTCGCTTCCATAAGCATCCTGTACCTTCGCCATTGTGTTTCGGAAAATATGCAAAGAGCCAATCATCTGCAGGGGCTATGGATATAACGGTAGGAGGCTGATACAATGCTTGGTTTGAAGTCACAGGTTTAGGGGAGGGAATGGTGAACTGTTTGGATGAGGAGAAGTGCCGCGCAATCACAAATGGTTCGGATGGATGAGCTGAAAAGATGACACAGGACTGAGACCACTGTAATGGTCTCCGGAAATTAAGATGGCGTTGTAATGGATAGACACATCAGCTTACCTGTACGGACGTTCCATGAGGGGATAAAAGTCCCACCATCCTGAATTCCAGTGCGTAGATTCTTTGGCCTTTCCTTTGGATGGCGACGCACAATTAAGTACCGACATCATAACAGACAGACAGAGACTGCAGTTGATTTGACTACTTGGATCACGTGCATTTCTTGCAGCTCACAATGATACAACACCAGCACCAAGTAGTCAGCGGCATTGATACAGACGTTATAATTCAACAATTCAGCGATCGGACGCTCGTCCTTGTCACTCAGCTGGGCAAAGTCGGCAATCTGGTGCTTTCTATTCTTCAACTACACCATCAAGTGGTGCTGACGAATCTCATGAAAGATACAGGCATCCATAGCTCCGACGACCGTCCTTCCATCGCCTCCACCAGTCCCTGAACAACTTCCATCTCCACCGCCTGCAATCCAACTCACCAATTTGCTCGGAAGTGCACCGTCAGAACACCTGCAGACACTTCATGCTCTGTACGTTACCCAGATCGCAACACTGGTGTGGATTTCTGAGCCGGAATCTGCCACGGGGTCAGGAAGGAAGGGAGTTGTTGTTGGGCTAGCCCTGAAAAAGCAAGAAGTGGGAGAAGGACTGAGTGAGAATGAGAGAAATGTATTCCACGGAATTATGAGTCTTGTGCAGGACATGTTGAAACAACACCCTGGAGTGTGAATGTCTACAAATTGGCAGCTGTCCGATGCAACCAAGTGTATACACACATCATATTCTGAGTTGAGACTGCTCTACGGTGTCGAGGGCGTGCAGCTGTGCTTCGCGCTGGCGCTGTGTTTTCTCTCGTTTCCATCGTAAAAGCTCCATCAGTCGTTGGTCAGGGGGGAGTGCCGTGCGAGGGTGAGTCTCATGGAGATAGTATGCTAGGACACCTGTGAAGACACCGAGCAGAGGGTCGATATATCTGACAGACAGTCAGAATCGTGTGTGATACAGAATAGCGGCACCTACCTGTGGAGGAGAGGTACGGGAGACATGGTAAGGAACGGGTGCTTCAGATTGTAAATATTTGAACTGCCGCGTTTTCTGATCCGTCCTTTTCCTCACTCCACCACTTTTTCTCTTGCAATCCACACTAAACCATGTCTACCGTTGCTCTAGAACGCCAGATTCGCCCCATTTATGGTCCGGTCCCCCCCATACTGTCCCGACTTATCCAGATCTTAAAATCCTGTTACAGATGCTCTCGACACCGGTTCCAATAAGTCTGCTCTCGTTTCCTGCAACAAGTTGCTCAAAAAGTATCCTCAAAATGAGCTAATCAAGGTCCCTTCTACTCCTGTCTTGTTGTGGCTCGGGAGTGGCCTCCCCACTCACCTGGAATTTCTCAGGCACTCAAAGCACTTGCACTCGTACGATCACAAAAAGTAGAAGAATCCCTCATTCTCTGTGACGAAGTCCTGGAGGCAAAGCCTACCAGCGATGCCACCCTCACTGCCATGATGCATGTCCTCCGTGGCTTGGGAAGACGTACGTGCTAATTATTTCCTCTTAGTCGACCTGGGAACCTATGAATATCTAGACAAGGACATGGTCAAGATGTTTGAAGAAGCTTACAAGCAACAGCCCCATAATGAGGAGCTTGCCGCCCAAACTTTCTTTGCCAACGTTCGGGCGCTTCAGTGGAAGTCTGCACAGCTCGTATGTTTTAGAACTTCATCCTCGTGTATCTTGATGCAATCAATACTCTAGATTGGTACTCGTATGCACAAGTCATTCCAAGATGACCGATATCTCTATTGGACGGTCATGTGTACTGTGCTTCAGGTATGAATGTTTCTTATATTGATGTGGGGTACCCACCGGGTTTACAGGCCGAAGAACATGGGACACCAGCTCAGATGCGCGAAATCCTCTATAAGTTGGCACATCGTCTCATTGTTTCTTCTCCGACACCTTCTTATATAAGTACTGAACGTTTCCACCTTCACCTCTCAGTTCTGATCAAACTCGAACTCTTTGATGATGCGCATAAACTCCTCGACAGCTTGGTGGGAAGGAACATCTGTGCAACAAGTCTGTCTTGCACAGAATTACGGAGAGAGGTGTGGAGGCGGAAAGGCCTAGTAAAAGAGGGAGGGGAACTGGCGAAAAACCTTGTCTTAGAAAAAAGGTTCGTGGCCTGAGGTCCTGAGGTCATCTCGCAACCACTTTATTGACTGTGTATGATTTCAAAGCGACCGTAACTGGCTAGAATTCCTATCAATTCTAGATGCTACCTTTTGGGGTTTGACGAATGAGCCATCAGAAGATGTTCTGAAGATGGTTCGAGAGGACGTTGCAGAAACCCGAGAATTCTTTATGAAAATTGCGGAGAAGGATCGCTTCAAAGATCGTTCTGGTCTTCTTGCACAGCTGGAGCTCGAGAAACGGTCTCGAGCACATGGTATTACTGACGGTTTGTTGATAGTTCATTTCATGTTTGCTTCGTGCTTCTAATCGAGTAATTAGACATGACGAGGTTGGGTGCCCTTCTCGAGGAATATTATGAAAAGTTTGGTGACAAACCATCTTGCTTCGAAGATCTTCTACCATATATTGGTCTCGAAGGTGATGATCCAATCCAATGGACAAGGCTATTGGATGCGACTTCAACCACATTTGTAGGTGATTTATTGCCTTGAGGCAAGTCGAATTAATATTGTGCGGTTGAAGGAAAATGAAGAAGAACTGCATCGTGTCATCAATATTTTTAAATTCAAACGCTACAGCCTCTCGCCTTCCGAGGTCACGCACGAAACGGAAACCAAGCTCGCGGCATTCTACACCGAGAAATACCTTGATGCTCTTCAAAAGGTAGGAACAGAGCTTGCTAGTACCGAACTGCAACCTGCAGATGATCTCGCATTCTTGGCTACGAACAGCCTCGTCAGCTTGTGGAAACTGACGGCAGATGATGGATATCTGTGTACCGCTGCCACGTTGTTGGAGTATGTGTTAACGAGGAGCAAGCAATCCTTTTTGGCCAGATTATTACTGGTTAGAATTTACCGACTTCTCGGTGTGTCAATTGATCATGGCCTTTAAACGCAATTTACGGATCCGGGCAGGTGCACCGGCCCAGGCACTGGAGCATTATCGTATCCTGCACCCTAAGCAAGTGCAACTTGATACCCTCTCCCACTACATCTTGTCTCGCACGTCAAATTTCTCTCACGCCTCCATTGGTGATTTAACATTTGCAAATGAGTGTGTTGAGTCTACGCAGATCTATGTGGCAAATTCCCAAGAGGTGCGTTCCTTCCACTTCAGCTGAGCTGATTGCTAAGCAAACTCCTAGACTGGCGACTTCATTATTCACGCTTTCACGGCAGAAAAGTACTCTCAGGTACGGAGGCGATTTATGAGGATGAATCGTCAAGCTGACCTAGAGCATAGATTCCTGAGTTCATCCTTTTCGAGGAGAAACTAGAAAATTCGTTGCAGCGGGATCTTATCAAGATCGAACACCTCAAGATGAGATTCCAACATGAAAATATTGGTCCGGATGTCGTTGACATGGAGCTTATTGAGCTGAAGTTCGTGTTCGACCGAGGTAGGCTTTCTGTACTCACTATGAGTCTTCTCTGTAACCATTTGTACAGTCCACCATGACAATCGAGACATCACTGTCTTACCCAACTATCAACCCAAACTTTTGGCAGATCTCACAGCACAAACACACTTGTATGGCAAATATGAGGGAGTACGTAATAGCATGCAGAATGAAATTGTCATTGGAAAGTAAACCCGTGTGGGCATTTTTTCTATCTAGGCTGGCTTCTTGCGTCAAATGCTGAAGATTTACATTCGCGCCCTCCAGCATTCCAGTGATGTTGACGAGACCGTCGAAGACAGACTATTAATTGGAGACCGACCTAAGCCGCGCATCGAGGTATCACCTGGTTCTACTTACCGAGATCGTCTTGTTGAGAGATCCGAAGAGGATCTTAAAGAGGTAAGCATCCTCCCTTTTCTCTTGGGTGTTTCACAGAGGGCAATTTCTCACTTTCTAAGCTTACGCAAGATGAGGTATCTCTTACTCAATTTGCCATTGCACTCGCGGATTGGCTAGAAATCTATCATAATTATGCTCGCCCTCACCCTTTGTTCGTTCTGCATGAGGCTTCCAAACAGACCCAGCTAAAGACGGGCCACCCCCTGAAAGGCTTCGAGACGCCCCCGTCGTTCAACGGTAATGGACCTAAGAAGGATGATGAACCACCCGCATGTATCGAACCTCCTGAGGTTGTCACACATTTCTTCGATTGTGAGTCTCATTTTAATAATTACAGGTCTGGCCAATATATTAATCAGGTGAACAGTCCTTAAAGCGAGGTTTGATAATGTCAAGAATGCAGCCTCGCCTACCGAGGCTCATCATATTGCCGCCATTGCTCAAGAGGTGAGCTTGTGCTCTATAGAGTATAAGACATCATGACAGCTAGGCACTGGACAGGCGTTCCTCCTTTTCATCATTGAGACAATCAGGTTCAAGAATCAGATGGTGGTGAAACAGAATAAGTTTGGTACTGTGAGTGATCCGAACATTCCATCCAGACATCTCTCAAGTGATTGGTCATTCAGCTTGTTGCTAATATCAAGAACATCCGCACAAATGCTACTGCCGTTCTGAAGGATATCATTGCAGACCTTAATGATCGGGCTCAGGCCGAGGTAACCGCTGATTCTCGCAAAGAATTTGTGGAGAAATGTTCTGCCCTTGTTGATCGTGGCGTAAGTGCTGCAGAGTACAGTTCTTTCCAGGTCTTGACTCGAGTTTGATCTACAGATTGATCAGAATTTTGTGTCTGACGTTGCTAAAAAAGTAACTGATGCTAGGAGGAAGACACTTGAAGGATTTGCGAAAGGTATCTCGCGTATCTGTTCAAGTTATGGAGGTAATTAGGATCATCAGGGACGTAGATGTCCAACCACCGTACAATGCTGCATTTTTCGTAGACCTTGTCAATGTATTTTGGTTGATGTCACTCTACTCAATTGTATTTATGTTGTTGCAAGCATGACTTTCGGTAGCTAATATGTAAGAACCTTGAAAACCCGAAGGGGGTACCACAAAGTTTCGGCCAAATGCGTGATATACGCGTGACGTCACTTATCGCGTCTTACGCGTCTACAACA
>Ga0157363_1002595_pt1 | contig 16018 bp, 12 predicted proteins | sample AttsexASBM1_FD_111477 | JGI IMG/M metagenome (GOLD analysis project Ga0157363, IMG submission 111477) | Fungus gardens microbial communities from leaf cutter ant in Ribeirão Preto, State of São Paulo, Brazil - Atta sexdens ASBM1 | ecosystem: Host-associated > Fungi > Mycelium > Unclassified ...
ATATCGATATTTTTTTGATTCCAGCACTGAAATTGTCAGTTAAGGGAGAAGCTAATGTTAGCTGGGAGAGAAAAAGGTCAACCAAGGATTCCCAAGGACGCAATCACACCCAGATTGATCATTTCCGAGCAAGCGAACAATATTTTAACTTGACTTATTACCTATTAGGAAATACAGCAGGTAATACTCACAAGATTAATCTATTAGAATTAAATAGAATTACCTGAAGGGTTATAATAAACTTATAAAAGAATATTATAACAAAATAATAAAATGATTGCTCAATCAGTGGAACTGATTTCATAAGTTTTACCGAACCGACTTAATAAGTTTTTTAAAATATTCCAAATTTCAGGCAATGGAGAAGTACGGGTGCCAGCGGGATTTCATAGATACTCATTTAATTTCTCATTACCTTATAATATACCATGCAGTTTCGAACATACAAATGGTCACATCAGATATACGATGAAGGCTGTTATTGATCGACCGTGGAGATTTGATCATGAGAGTAAAATTGCGTTTACCGTAGTCTCGTCTTACGATTTGAACGCTCATAGTCATCAATGTGTAAGTAACATCGCTACACAAAGATTTCTTTGCCTCTATTTTACACAAAAGTAATGTCGAACTCGAAAATAAAGATACTGCGCGATGATGTTACTAAAATCGAACAATCTGTTTTTCATTAGATCGGCGCAGATGATGAAGTGAGTGAAAGTTTTTGTTGTTTCTGCTGTTTCAACTTGGGTTCGATGAAGTTACGTATCAGAATACCGACAACAGGGTTCGTTCCGGGACAATCGATAGAAACTATGGTCAACCTTAATAACACCAGCAGTGTCAATGTAACAAAGATCTGTGTTAAATTGGAACGAGTAGGTATAACACTACCGTAGTTACTACGTAACTAGTATCAAATTAATTTCAATATAGTAATTGTAACTCTTTTTCTATTTATAAAGTCTTTGGAATTTCATGCGAGATCACCGTATAGTATGACTAAGATAGATAAAGCGATTTTAAAAGCCGAGCAAAGAATGGGACCATTCGGCGAACAAGCTGACATTCCATCACGATTACAGATTCCGCCAATATCGCCATCCCATCTGGAATACTGCAGTATAATAGATCAGAAATATTCCTTGCGCATTACTATCCATGTTTCTGGAACGTATGTGTATATTTTTCCAAAGCATAAAATCAAAAGCAATTTAACTTGTATGATTGTACATAATCAATAGTTTATTTTTTTAACCAATTCTTAAAATTTTTAGGAATTATTCTATAATTGTTTACAACAAATGTCCCGCAATTTACGAAAATAGAAAATCGCAATTAAATTATACTGATTGGTGATTTTGTTAAGAAATCAATTCAATTTCCGCTATATTGCAGGCATTGCAGCATTACCAAAGTTTACCCAATCTTGATCGGAACAATTCCATTACATTCTACTATTTCATCTGCATCTTATATACAAACCATGCAACAGCCCACAGCTCCTAATGTAATGCAATACGATTATGATCCACCGCCGCCGATGCCGACGTCTCCAGACTACGTACCACCAAATACGCCTTATCCTCAAGCGATAGGTTTTGCCTCACCAAATCAACCTAGTACGTCGACTAACCCATGGGACATACGTGAGTGATATTTTTCTTTGTAAATAATTTAAAAAATTTAATATTAAATCTTGAATATCAGCCTTCATACTGTATAATTGAATATTATTTTCATTTTATTACTTTATTCAATTAGAAGTACAGAAAATCAAGGCCAGAGAAAAAATATTTTTTTGTGACAATATTTTTGTTATAGGATTAAGAAATAAAAATATAATTTTTTAAGATTTATTATAGAAATTTGATCTGTATGTAAGAATTCTTTAACATGTTGTACTAGTAATCCACGCTGGACTTTTCAAACTGTTTTGGCTATAAAAACATAATTATAAAATAATTGTTGATATATAATTGTAGATACATATTATGATCAAATGATGCAATATTGATACCTTTATAATCATTTTTATAATTTTTGTAACTATAAAATATTTAATAAATATGACAAACGCAAACAAAAATACTGTGATGGTAAAGTTACTTAAAATTGGTCTAGCAGACATGTTAAGAGATATTTTTAAAAAACTATTATCTTTATCTAGCACCGCCATCGTATGAAGAATGTATGCAAAGAGCGGATAGTATCAAAGATGAAGATGAATCAAATTATGTACACGGTGCCAATGAGCCTTTCGCACCAAGATATCCGGTCTTCAATTTCACAACATCACGTAAGAATGAAGTAACATTTATTACTGAATCTATCATTTTTAACACTGCATTTTCAACATTTTTTTCCATAGATCCACCTAAAAAATAATCGAAAATAAAATACTGGAAAATAAGCTGAGACAAGGTGAATACACCACAACAACATTAATTATTTCTATTCGACGCGTTTGTGATAACAAAAGTCAGGAAATCAAAAACACATCTTCTGATTGCTACTACCTCATATAGTACATAATATCTTGTATAAATATATTACTCAACTTTTTTAAGTGTAACTTAATCACGTATACATATTTTTATATTCTATATCACACTGCTTATATGACTACAAATGTATTGTGCAGTATGTTTCATGCAAAAAAAATTATGTATAATGTACAATAAAGAATATAATTTTGCGATATATACTTCGTATATTTATTTATACGATAGCAATTAACACGCTAAAATATTTAAAAAAAAATTAGGAATAAAATTTATAAAAAGGAGTATGCAAGAAGGAGAAATAAAGATAATTATGCCAAAAAAATGGCATATTTACACAATTTATTTTATATCTCAACATCATATCATTATCGAGTCATATAATAGCAAAAGTAATGTTAATAAGAATTTCGAATTTCGGTTAGAATAGCAGGGATAACAAAATGGAGAAAAGACAGAAGGAAGAAAGAGAGGGAGAGAGGAAAGAGAGATTCATCCCGATAACTTGTGCAAGCGAATCGATTTGAAGAATTTGAAATTGCGAAATGTGAAAAGTGCAATATATGGAAGTCGGAGATGGAACAAGAAACATAAGGGAAAAGGCTATACGATATAATCGTGAATTTAGTGCGCGAACGTTCACTTGTATATGAGATTTGCTATTCTACAATAACTGTATTCCAAATTTACAGCATAGCAAATGTACATGGTATTATTATTCACATTTAGCCACCAAATGCCCGGCAAACAATATCATTGTAGGAACTGAACCCATCCATTTCGACGCTTTCAACACTGTCTTAAATATTGACAAAGGAATACAAGTATCCTTTTTCGATTTTAATAACTTTTGATATGTTAAACAAAAATGTATACAAAAGAAGATCTTTAACTGAAGATCGAAACGAGACATCTGTTTTACTGATTCAGTGGACTTACATGATTTATGATGTCGATACATACTAAAATAAACGATTTTAGAGAGAGAGAATTTCCCTAAAAAGATAAAATTCTTTTTTGAAAAAAATCGATTTTTTTCTTTCTCAATGAATATATATATATTATCATTTAAATCGTCGAAGATATAAAAAAGTGTTTTAAATAAAAGAAGTTGAATAATTTCAAGAGTAATTCATAATAATACAAAATTTTTTTCTAATTTTGTATTTATTTAAAAAAAAAATGTTTATAAAGTTATTATGACTACAAAGTACTCTTAAAACTATTCAATTTTTTATTCAAAACATTTTTTATATTTTTGATTCAGACGACATTTACTCAGAAAAAGATCAATTTTTTCGAAGGAATGTTCTGTCCTTTAACATGTAAGAAAGTACATAAAAAAAATACATATTTTTAAATCTTACTTTTGTCTATATTTTAACATACATAAAGTTATTAAAATCGGAGAGAAACAATTCGTTGTATTCCCTCATGAAACTGAAAGAATATTGAATATTTATTATATTGTTATCGGATAATTAAAAAAGAAAGATGATGAAGTCTTCCAATGCTTGAAAATAATTGAATCCTTATTTCGAGAAGATGACAAACATAATTATTCTTACATCGCAAATTTCACTTTAATGCCGCTTGCACGAGAATGGTCCCGTTAATTATCAGAACTTGTTATCGTCAGACATCGCCAAAATTTATATGGAAGCCATATACTTTGATACAAAGTCAAGTTCCATTCGACTTTATCGCATGGAATAGTTCAAAGCAAGTTCTTACGAACGACGTTCGTAACGTTTTACGAGTTCTTTTTGGATGGACCATTCTTACAATCGTAAATTCGATTAGAGCGGTCTCTTGGGTAATTCACAGAAACATCCGAAGCAAAATCGACAGGAAATGATGCGTTATGATTCGTAACATTCTGCGGTGTATGACGTATATGACTGACATTTCGATACGTGAATGTGTACGATTATAAATCGGCATTCAGTGTCCATAAAACTTCACTCGTGCTAATTCGGTATATAATTCACGTGAAGATTGGAATAAATTCATATTAGGCACAAGGACAATTAACTCGCAAGGAAAACTCACGAAACGCTGGAGAATTTTTTTCTCAATATATAATTAAAAGAGACAGAAAAGTCAGAAAATATGAGCGTAGACTTACACGAATTAGCGATAAACGCAATTGACGAAAACTTATACAGCATTGTCATAAATTTAAAAGTAATGAAACAGTGAAATCCGAATAATATTAAAATATTTGATTACAGACAAGAAAAAACACGACATCCTCTATAACAAATTGATTTTTATGTCCATAATGATTCAATAATGTTTCCTGATTGCCTTTCTAGACTTTTCCGAGCGTCTTGGTTGTTCGGGAGGGAAAAGGAACTGTGCGCTCCGACTTTACAAAAATTTACTTCACTTATATTACAATAACCTTCCCTCAATTTAAGACATTCAACCCTTAATATATTATTATCATAAATAAATTTGGTCTATATCGGTAATATTGTGAATACGCCGGTACAAACACTGGCAGTATTTGGTTAAGTAAAAATCATGATCACTAGAAGAGGTAACTTGTACGGAGATTAATTATGATATTACAATTCCTTTCATATTTTGTAACTCTTTTTTTTTACATTTCACGCGAACGCAAAAGAACAGTATTTCAATATCTCCAAACTGACAAAAGAGAATGATTTAAACGCGCATGTTACTACTTCCAGTAAACCTGATTTGATATTCTTTAAATGATTTGCCGGGGGTTTCGCAAATCTATTCACGATAGAAGCAAAATTTCTCTATATATGGATGCCAATGAAATACTTTCATTTGTCATTATTTAATTAATATTTATACACAATTTAGTGACCATATTATGATATGGTCACATATAGTGAACATATTATGTTAATGCCCTATCAATCTCCATAACCACCTCTATAATAATTTGCAAAAACGAAAAACAACAGAAATAATATAGATTTAAAAAATTAGGCTCCAATATTTTCAACATGTTGCAGATGAATTGAGTAATAGATAACGCGCGACAAAAATAACAGAAATAATTATGGTAATATAATACGCTACTTCGTGAATAGATCTACCAAATAGAATCGATAGGGGAGTGCTACGAGTCAGGTAGATCGGCTTGAAAAACAGGTATTGTAACAAGTGTTGTCAACATTTCCAACTTGATCCACCAAGATTGCCCCGGTCAGTATGCATTGTAAACTATCGCGATCCATTGATTCGCGATGATTCATTTTTAAAAAAATAATCAATGTGTTGTTATTATTGCCAATATGGCGTAGTGGGTTCAAGACAAACATCAACATTTTTTTCTCTACTTGCATGTATGTGTACATACTATCAATACAACCAGTTAACATTAACTGAGAATAAGAAAAAGGCATTATTTTACATCATCACCGCGTGTTGATCCAAGTCATGAACCATAGGACACCGAGTTGTGCACACGCAGTGTTTAAATTTTTTTTACATATGTCTCTATATATTTATAATGTATGTTGTGTTGTGTGTTTATGTTGTGTGGTACGTGTTTTACTCAATCACTTTACATTATTACAGTTTTTTTCAGTCCACACACTTTTCAAATACCTGCAAATCAAAATTCATATTTTTGCCCCATTTACATTACATTTTCAAGCATAGTTACAAACAATACCTCACAACATGCACAAAAAATGATATTGTGGCATTGTATTTATAGAATTTTAGCTCATTATTTACGTCCAATGCGTATGATAACATATACATAATTTAATAAGCGCGCGACTGCAATCAAATTCGTATATATATTATTCATCCCAAGAATATAAATAGATTTGTACAATCAATAACCGAACAATGAACTCTCGTGCGACATATAAACTCCGAAATCAATATTACTTAAAAAAATATTATAGCATCTATATATTAAATGAGATTTCTTTTTTCTCTTATCAAATATATAAATATCTTAGTAAGAAATTAAATTAACGAATACATACATAATTATGAAGAAAATTTTGCAATAAAATAATATTTAGAAATTTGAACATAGGAAATTTATATAAACATTTGTATCATTCCTAAAACTAAATAAATAAAATTTTAAAGCATACCATATTTTACGTGTGTATTTTTAACCTTCTCTCTTAATGGCACCGGGAGCTTCAGCTAGTCCTTTAACTTTAAGCCGGTCTGCTGTTTTGAGAAATGCTGGTAGCTGATCTTGCGAGACATTTACTTCACCTGCATACATGAATTCTAGGATGGCTTGTAGATGACTGTACGCAACGTCCTTTAGAATTATAATTGGATGTTTGGACGGATTTTCCTATATATAAAGAGAAAATTTATTTAGTTGCAAAGTCTATCAATCACTAATAATATTAGGTAGTAGATAATAGTAATGTTAGAATGATGGTAAAATAATAGTACAATAATATTGCCAATGTACCTCTAATAAAGATTTGAAGTAAGGACTACAGGCGGACAGGACCATTTTATGTGCTTTACAAGTCTGACCATCGCAAGCCAATGTCACATCCGTGAAGCTTTTCTCATCTCGCAGATGTTTGAACGATGACACCATGTTTGATTGGAAGTCATTCCATTTGAGAAAAAACTGTTGCTGCTCTCCTGCCATTGTGAATGCTGAAATTTCCCTATAACTCTTGCGTGATTGTGCAGTCTGCAAACAACATTACAACGAAATCATTGTCAATTTGACATTATTGTCAATTTGACAAACAAATCAGTCCTAGAATTCTGTAACTTCTATAACAATGTCGATATTATATTATCATCATGTAGATATTACACATATATAAGTAAAAAAAAAGCTATGCAACAATATAACAATACAGATACAGTCATTAAAAGTTACAAAATCCTAGTGTAGAACTGCCTAAGTGCGTTCATACATCATGCATTCATGTGAAATAGGACTTAAACAAAGTAAAATAATAAGAACAAAATAAGGTCTTCTTTTCAGCTGAACTTCTTGCATGATTCTTACATTTTTTTTCTTCTTTTTTCCAAGTTGGAGAAAAAAAAATAAAAAAATGCGAACAGTTCAGCTAAAAAGAACAGATCTAAATCTTATATCAGGAACCTGTTACTTTTCTTGAAATAAAATTAAAATTACAAGAGTGCAAATTTATTAGAATTTTTTATATTTTTTTATTTATATTTTATTTTTATATTTTTTATATTTATTTAGAACCGCATAGTTCATTGGTTAACATCAAGTGAATTCATTTACTTTTATAAAACTTTCAGTTTTTACCTCGTTTCAAGAACGAGATATAAATAAGCCTCCAGACTAGAGATTGAAATTGAGATTGAGGACAGTATTTATAATTCGTTCTTATTTCAAGACATTCTTAAGTAATATTCTTAAGTAATGTCTACTACTAATATAGCCTTCCTGATTTATTACACTGTACTTAAGCAAAATTTATCGAGCTTGATATTTCTTTGTTTTTTTTTCTTCTTTAGTCATCTCAATCTCAATCTCTATGATACAGGCTTTAAGAATAAAGAGAGATCACACGTCCTGATATCATAAGTTATATCGGAGGTAAATAAAAAAAATGTACAACGACATACGCGAGAGAGGACCTGTATCAACTACGTCACGACGAATGTTAAGTTTCGACGAGAGAACGAAATTCGAAAAAATATGTTCGCGAGCCCTCATGCGAAAATTCTTTGTAGGTTAAATTAAAGGATGTCACAGAGCGAGCGATTGATGAAGATCGCAATGAGACGCGGTGACGCGGAGTCGACCAAATCACTCATGCGAAACTGAATATATCATCTCACGATCACCAAATTAGCATGCACGGGTGATGGATATATCGGGATATCAAAATTCGCGTTGATCCGTTCTCGTCATAACATCGCAACGCATGCATGCGTCCGTCGAGCCGTCTGCCGTCAAGAGGCGCACACGAGTTCGACACAACACGATCCGCAAACACGGCCAGGCGGGATCGAACGCGCGATACCGAGTTCCACACGGCGTGCACGCGATTCCTTACTTCGCGTCGTCGACGGGCCGCCAAATCCTGGACGAGGCGACGACGTGGTTGACGAGCACCTTGCCGTTGCTTGCCGTAGGTAGAACGCGAAAAATACGTAACGCCAAAAACTTTTTGTGCGATCACCACAAATTTTTTGTTGTGGCTAATATCACGGCAAGGAAATTCGGCTCAAGTCGAGTCTTTCCGCCGGTGATCGGTCCCGTCCGCGTATGCAGTACCGACTGAAGTCGCTCGCAAGTGAGCTGCCAGATGGCGCCACTCATCCGGTCGCATTCCGCTTATTAATACGAAAATCAATTTTAAACGGTCGGTAAACATTTCGTACTGATTTCTTCAATTTCTTGTGCTTCCGCATATTATAATTATAAATGTAGGGATACACCGAATATCCGATCGGATGTCATTGTAATATTTACCGACTCCATTATCCGGCTAAAATTTTATATTTACAGAACTTGTACAGTTTATCTTATATCTTTAGCTTTTCACGTTGAAGAGATAAAGAAAATTATTATCGTTATTTTTCTCTCTTCTTTCCTTTTTTTTTTTTTGGAATGTTAAGGAATTTATACCGAATGTCCAGGAAGATATTCGAAATCTGGTCGAATTAATGACTCCTGCAGACAGAACGCAACGACGAAAATTGGCGCGAGAACCAATCATTTTATCGCTTTTTTTATAAAAAAGTGATTAGCTACTGTGCTAACTTCTGCTGCACGACAAGCGACAAACGTTATACCGCATTCTGTCTGTGGGAGCCATGATTGTCCTACCGGATATCGGATATCCGGTGTCACATTCTTTTCGAAGAAGATTTTTATCGAAGGATTTTTATTCCGTTCAGTAAATTTGGAGATTTTTATCGATCTGCATTCTGTCGACAATTTGATCACTCCAGCATCCTCTTAACTCTAGATACATACGATGGTTTTCCGATCCTTTATGATGTGTCACTCGACATTCCACAATTGAATTAATAAGAGATGCCACGGTAAACTCAATTTGTTCCATCTTATGTATAACTATTTCTCTTCGCGCCAAAATAGCGAGACGGATTATTCTGTTAACTTCTGAAGATTCAGAAATTGAAAAAGCCTAGAGTACTTAAATGACTTTATTCGATATTTCCGAACGCAATTATTATGCTAGTTTTGTACGACCCGAAGAATAGTTGGAAAGATTTCTATTCGGAGTAGAAGTTCCGAATGTACTCGTGAAGATTCTAAACGAAACTTAGTACATAAAAATTCGAGGATTGTTTCCGAAAAACGAAAACTGATCTATGTTAAATCTACATTTGTTCTCTTTGATTTTACAAATTTGCGGAAATTTATTAAAATGTTAAATTAATAAATTGTAATGATTTAAATGTCAGTAAAATAAATTATGATTTCGTTTATAGAAAGTTATAATTTATGGACAGCATATATAACACAAAGTAATAGATATATATATAAATATATATAATTATTTTTTTTTCTAAAATATTATTAATAATACCAACAATTTATCGGAAATAAAATAATTTAATACTACCTTGTGTTATAAAAGAAGTTTTACTTACAAAACAAAATTATTTTCATTTAGAAGAGAAAAAAATTAGTCAACTCAAAATAAAAGAAGAACAAAAAAGAGAGGGATGGATAAAAAAATAACGCGTACTATTTATAAGTCTCCAATTCCTGTTTCGTAACCCGTTATTATGTAATACACATGCTGACACACATTATACTTATCAACATGAATTAGAGCATGTAAAGCGTTTAATTAGTGATCCGCGAAGGGATGTTAATTAACGCGATCTAATCTTAGTATCGATCGCACGCAAAAATCGTCGCGTCTAATTTTTTTTCTGTGCTTTGTTAGTGATAAGAATATATCGATATAAGAGCGAGTCGCTGCAGAAACTCGTCGTTCAATCTGATCGATTAATGTACGTCAGCGTGCGTTGGCTTATAGATCAACGCACGCGTAACTATGCTGTATGATGATAAAAAAATGCGCGTAGATAAACAATCCAAACATGACGTAATGATGACAAAACACAATGATTCGTCTATTTGTGAGGACGAAAGAACTGTTTGTCTGGTTCGACCACGATACATCTCGCATGAAAAAATCCACCGGTTGTTCCCGTTATTCTTGTAAAAATTATCCTCCAGAGATTACAAGCAATCTGGCCATAGATCTAGTGATCTATGGTCCGATGACACCGGAAGAGGATGAACATTTCAAAAATCTGTAAAGTTCCGAAGAATTTTAGAAAAAAAGCGAGGATAAAGCATTTTTAAATTATGACGAAAAGATAAGCCGCAATCAACGTTGAGACATAAGTAGGGAAATAACATTCTAAAATAATAAAAACAGCTTCAGAAAATAGAAAAATCAAATTCACATCGTTCCTGACGTAATTTAATGTTAAACATCAATGCTTCATCATAAATCTTGATTAAAATTTTATGAATATCTTTATATATATATATAAAACTTTATATATATCCGCAATCAAATAGTTCTCTTACAAACCTCACTTATTACTGTGTTATTTAATAGTGTTAAAAAATTTGTGTGTGTCTTGTTCAAATATATTTTAAGCAACTAAAATAATATAACGAAAATCGTTTTTTAAAATTTCTAAAAATCTCGACAAGGTAGCACAAATGGCAGAGAAATTCTGCATTGATTATCACCGATTGCGCAATATGGTGTAAACGATGATACTTTACTGTCAGCTGTAAAATAGCTCTCAAAAATAAATATCAGCCGTCGTGATTAGCATCACGTGCCGTATACAGTCGAGCGATGTATGATGCATTAAATATGAACAATTATGAAATATTAATACATTAACGGAAGTTAATGAATGGCAATTAAATATATATGATGATCTGATATTCGGTATTAATAGCTAATTTAAATTCGATTATTGTCAATTGAAACAAGTCATGCAGAGAGAATAATTGACAACTCAATGACCTATCTAGTAACTATGAAAGCTGTCTAAATAACCAAGCGTGTCTCAGCAAAATCGCGCGAATCTACGATTGCTTATGATGCTGGTAATTTGCAGTATATTTATCTTCAACGAATATACCGACAGTTATAGCAACACGTAACAATGTATTATATGTATTTGTATATTATTGTCAGCAATTTAACAGCAAGATAAGCAGCATTAAAATTACTTCGCGTTGTCGGCAATACGACAAAGTATTGATCCTATAGATATAAGGCCTATTCTTTTTGACTGAACTTTTGCACTAGTTCATCTTTTTTCCTTTTCTCTCCAGGAGAAAAGAAGAGAAAGAAAGATGAATTGGTGCAAAAGTTCAACCAAAAAGAACAGGGCCATTGATTATTATGGCAACAGCACGAATTTGGATGATGATTTTAAAATTATTGTCAAATTGCTAATAAACTATTACCTAAAATTGTATCATATCATAAAGGTATAAATCTGCCAATAAATGCAGACTCAATTATTGCAATTTTGATAGCAACACATACTTATTTGCAAGCAACATGCCAGCAACAAGTTAGACATGTTGCTATCTGGATAATTGCCCGAGCGGGAAAATCCATACGAAAATCAGTCACGAATAGCATCGAGAGAATCAAACGTCGGAAAACTTTTTCCGTCGCGCGGAACCGTTATAGGACACGGTGTGTTAGAGCGTGAGGAATGGCGAAAAAAATGAAGAAAAGAGAGAAAAAAAGATGCGATGCTTGAGAGATTTGGAGGGGCAAAGGAGAACGGAAAAAAAGACGGCCGAAATGCCATCGGAAACAGAAAGGGAAATGTGAAAAAAGGATGGAGGAAAATCGGAGGAGGAGAGAGAGAGAGAGAGAGAGAGGGAGGGAGGAAGAGAGAAGGAAAATGGGGCCCGCAGAGGAGAACAAGAAGCGGGGGGAAGTAGAAGGCAACTCGTGTACTCGTGAGCGAACGCTGTGCCGCGTCGAGACGGGACGAGACGGGACGAGACGGGAGAAGCGGAGGAGAAGCGAGGAGCGCGGTGGACGCTCCGAGCTCCGAGTCCACAGTCAGTCCCTCCGAGAGAGGACCGTTCGCGAGAGGAGGTAAAGCACGAAGCGGAACGAGCGGAGGGAAGCGCAACGCGCAACGTCGCGGGCGCAAGCGCATTGAGCTCTCGAAGTTACTCGCGGCGTGCGCCACAAGCCACAATCCACATTGAAAGCTTGCGACATGCCGCTGCGGCGCTCAGTTGCGCGCCAACTCTCAAGTGAGTTTGTTGTTGTCGCATTGAGTTCCCGTATTCTCGAGTCTCCTACGTAGCGGTTCTTCCGTGTGTATACCGAGTGCGAGAGGCAACGAGCGTACACAGGAATGTACAGCTGTGCGCGTAGGCGTCTATAAGACTAACTGAACGAACGCGCGTTGACGCGGAGTCTGCAGACAACGTCGTCAAGACGGGAACGTGTTACCGTTGTCCTCGAAATCTCGGAATATATAATCCGGGGATCATTAAGTAAGTATTTGGAACAGTGTCAAAAACTACGACGCGCGCGCTTTTGAGGAAAACGAGATCCGTTTGTTGTTTGTTGTCCACGGCGTGGCGCGGCGGTGACGGCGTGACGGCGATAAATACTCACCGGAAAGTAATAAATACTCTCCTCATCTCCTACCGGCTCGTCTTGGACGACGTAGTACGCGCTACGACAGCCGAAGGAGAGGGAGAGATAACTAAATAGAACTGAGACGGCACAAAGACGTTTCTGCGTACAAACGGGCGAACGTATACAGGTGGTCGCGGTGAAGTCGCGAAGTAAGGATTCCCATCTGTGATGTGCGAGTGAGCGATGGAGTCACCAGTCATGTACGATTCGGCGGCCCATCAGGCCCAGGCCCAGGGCACGGCTGATTTGAAGAAGTCCCAGGTGCTCAACAACAATACCAGCAACCAGAACAATAACGCTGCGGCGAACAACAACAATTCCGCGCTGCAGATCAACCATAATCACAACCATCAGCAGCAAAATAGCGCGGTGGTGAAACAGGTCTCCGGCAGCAAGGCGAGCTTACATCAGCAATACGCCGAGCATTGCGCCGCTGCTGGCGAGCTTACTGATCTCAACGCTCCAGAAATTTCGCTGGATCTTCAAAACTTGATCGACGACAATCAATTCAGCGATAATATACTGGATATGCTTGGTCCCAACAATAACGCTATGAAACATGTGAGGACGGGCGGTTATCCCCGCACGACGCTCGCCTACATGCCGCAACCGGTGCACAGCGGAGCGACCTATCACCAGAGCAGCAATAGCTGCAGCGATAGCAACAGCTCGAGTTCAGAGTCACCTAGCATCAAGGAAGAACCATTGGACCCGGCGGACTATAGACGTCACTGCCCTCAGTATCCACCCACCGGTTACAGCCCGGTGACGAATAATCCGTTCGCCAATGGTAGCCAGACCTTCACCACTTTGACGCCGTCGACGATACCAGGCGGTCATCCAGGTGCGCCGGTTCATCAGCCACCACCGCGGGGTGGCCCCATGAAGGGGCCGGTAATGGCCCATCAGCATCACACCAATGCGAACGTCGCCAGAAAACAAACCAAGGCTATCGACAAGGCAAGTGACGAGTACAGGCGACGGCGGGAGAGAAATAACATCGCCGTGAGGAAGAGTCGCGAAAAGGCGAAGGTGCGATCGCGTGAAACCGAGGAGAAGGTCAAGCTACTGGTGAAAGATAACGATTTGCTGAAGAAACGGATCGAGCTGCTCAACGAGGAGCTCAATGTACTCAGGTCGCTCTTCAGCTCTGTCGGCGTCGTACCCGAGCAACTGCACCGCGAGATCTCCAGGCACCTCGACCAGTTTCAGCAGCACGCGGTTGGACCTATGTAGCAGCAGCAGCAGCAGCAGCAGCAGCAGCAGCAGCAGCAGCAGCAGCAACAGCAGCAGCAGCAACAGCAGCAGCAGCAGCAGCAGCAGCAGCAGCAGTGTACGGACATTGCCACGCAATTCGAGATGACATTGTCTTCCGACGACATCATCGTCGACTCGCGTCCCTGGGCTATCAGGCTGCTCCGATTGTGAAACGAAGTCAGTCCGCATCTTCCGCTTCCTCTTGCTTCTCCCCCGGCGCTGTAGTATCGCTGTATATCGCGTACACCTCCGAGGAGAAATCGTCTTTCCTCCTTCATCTTACCCTCCCTACCGTTTACTCATCTATCTTTTGCCTTCTCCTTTCATCTTCTACGTCGTCCTTTATATCTCTCACTCAGCTCAGAGTGCTCGATACGAACACACGTGCGTCGTCGTTTGCATTGAGATCCACGAAGACGCGAACATGGAGGAAGAAGGAGAGGAAAGGGGGGAGGATTGGCAAGATAGGAGGGCGAGCGAGAAGAGCAAGCTATTCTATGCTTTCGATGACTGAAAAACGCGGTCGGCGTGGTTCACGCAAGAACTTCGCATTTCGTTAGAAGTGGCTTTGCCCGCGGGACGTGCATCCCTTTGCTTCAGAATGCTATTCGGACATTAAGAAAGCGAAAGGGAGGCGAATACCAATAAATAAAAGAGTAAATCGTGAAGAATCAATCGCGTAAACCGCTAGCAAGCCGTCGTATTACGATATCTCTCCAGATATAGAAGCTTAGAGTCAACAAAGGACGCAAGAAAGGCAATCCAATTTTTCTTCGTCGTTCGTATTCTTTTTTTTTTCTTACTTCTCCTTTATAGAAATTTAATTTAGTACTGAAAATTACTTATTTTGAGTATTAAAAGCACTGAATACAAATACGTATTTTGAGTAAAAGAGCGTTGCTCTTAATACTTAATAAAATAAGTAGTTAATTTAAATTTCTGTAAGGACTATCATTCTTCTATTTAACAAACTTGTATTTAACTTGGCATTTATGGGCTAAATATAAGTAAGATTGAATGATCCATCGATTTTTAAAGTCATTGATGGGCAAAATAATCGTAATACGAAGGCTAGCTCCGACATCTCGAACAAATCGTGTCTCGATGTAATTCACGCAAGAGAATCCTCACTTTAGTTGTATATTATGTTTCGTACTACACATAAACAGAAACACACATCTAACACATCTCCAATGCGAAAGACACGTATACACGGCGCTGTATTTAGATTCGGTTTTTAGATAATGTTAAATTAATGAACTTAGGCTATCGTTCTCTAATTACCAAGTACCTAAAAATAAAAGTCATATCGAAACACGGGGATCTATATCAACGTGGCTCGCATCAACAATCGTGCAACAATGAGACAAGTCGATATCCATCTTTTCTCGATACGTATTCGCTTTCGCGCTCGTTATATTCGACGAAGCGCCAAGCAACACAGCCGAGCACTTTATCCACGCTCTTGTATTATAGTACTAATTAATTTTATTATTATATTCGAGATGTATGTACATAAAAAGCTAATATATTTTGTTAAAAGAAAAGCTGAGAGAAAGAGGGAGAGAGAGAGAGAGAATGTGAGAGAGAAAC
>Ga0157363_1002596_pt1 | contig 16018 bp, 10 predicted proteins | sample AttsexASBM1_FD_111477 | JGI IMG/M metagenome (GOLD analysis project Ga0157363, IMG submission 111477) | Fungus gardens microbial communities from leaf cutter ant in Ribeirão Preto, State of São Paulo, Brazil - Atta sexdens ASBM1 | ecosystem: Host-associated > Fungi > Mycelium > Unclassified ...
ACCTTTAATATTGGCTTCACGGAACGCAGGGTCAGTGGATTCCCAGTCATTGTCCTGTGACACGGAATAGGCGACGTTGGTATCAAAATAGAAGCTTTTATCGCCCTGTTTCCACATCTCCTGGCCCAGCTTTAACTCAGCATAGGTTTCACATTCGTTACCCAGACGATATTTACTGCCGGCCCCGGTGGTCTGGAAACATTGTTGATCGCCTCCTTTACTGCTAAAACCAATTCCGGAACGTGCATAACCACTAAAATCTACGGCCATTGCCTGTGTAGAAAGGATACCGGCGGCCACTGCCAGAGCCAGGGAAGAACTACGCATTGTTATCATCATTAATCTCCTGTAGGGATCGCGTGCTTTCATACACCGGGTTCCGGGTGTAACCGCCGACAGGCTGTTCCGTCTTCACGAAACAAATGGCAGCGGTGTGGCGGTAGACCGATAGTGAATGTTGCACCTTCTTCTGCCAGCACCACGTCATTCTGGCGATAGACCAGGTTTTGACGAATTGCCGGAATTTGGATGTGGATTTGTGTTTCGTTACCGAGCCGTTCTGCGACCTGGACTTCGCCGGAGAGGGTGACCTCCGCCGCATCGCCGGGTAGCAGATGTTCAGGGCGAATACCCAGCGAAAGATTACTGCCTGGGGTAATGTCATGGCCTTCCACCATCAGCCAGATTCGTTGCCGGTTTGGCAGCTCGACCTCGACCCGCCGGGCTTCCGCAGCGGTCGCTTTCACGGGCAGGAAATTCATTTTCGGTGAGCCAATAAACCCGGCGACAAAGCGGTTGGCCGGATAGTGATACAGGGCCAGAGGTTTACCAATCTGCGCTATCTGCCCGGCATCCAGTACCACGATTTTGTCGGCCAGTGTCATGGCTTCTACCTGATCATGGGTGACGTAAATCATGGTGCGTTTCAGGCGCTTATGCAGACGCGAAATCTCGATACGCATTTGCACCCGCAGTGCGGCATCGAGGTTCGACAGGGGTTCATCCAGCAGAAATACCGAAGGTTCAGCGACCAGGGTACGGCCTATGGCGACCCGCTGACGTTGCCCGCCAGACAGCGCTTTCGGACGTCTGTCCAGCAGATGGGCCAGCTGTAACACTTCTGCCACCTGATTCACCCGTTGTGCTATTTCTGATTTTTTGGTACCAGCCAGCTTCAGACCAAATGACATATTCTCTGCCACCGTCAGGTGCGGGTAGAGTGCATAAGACTGAAACACCATGCCAATCCCCCGGTCGGCTGGAGGGGTTTCATTCATCCGCTGGCCGGCAATTTTCAGCTCGCCGGCAGTGATATCTTCCAGGCCGGCAATCATCCGCAGGATGGTCGATTTTCCACAGCCTGAAGGTCCTACCAGAACGACAAATTCCCCCTCTTCAATCTCCAGAGTGATATCTCTGGAGATGACGGTTTCTCCGTAGGATTTGTACACGCCGTCTAAGGAAACACTCGCCATCCTAATCTCCTGATTTCGCTGGCAGCAATTCGCAGACAGCCTGGAACGTTATGTAATGAACAGTGCAGCATTCAAGACCAGGCGTAATCATCCGTAACAAAATTTTTCAGGGGGGAGGAGAAGGGAGGATGAGGGAATCGCGCAGCTGTCCGAAAGTTCCTTGTGCTAAGCAAATTCGTGATCAGACCTGCAAAAAGGACGGTGTGTTTTTGTGTGTCACAGCACAGAACCTCAGAGAATGCAGCCCGGATCACATTCTGAGTGATGGGGGCGTAGGTCGGGGGATGATGAACCGCCGATGGGATAAATTCACACTTGATTCAGAACCTGTCATACCCGGGTATGACGCAACCTCTGACTTCACTCAGGTAACAGAAGGATTGGATTATGGCCCTCAGCATCAGGACAATTAAACACTCTCTGGCTCTTTCAGCGCTGGCTACACTGGTGCTGTCATCTTCAGCTTTCGCCAAAATAGAAGAAGGAAAGCTGGTTATCTGGATTAACGGCGATAAAGCGTATAACGGCCTGGCAGAAGTCGGGAAAAAGTTCGAGAAAGACACCGGCATCAGTGTCACTGTGGAACATCCGGACCAGCTGGAAGAGAAATATCCACAGGTCGCGGCGACCGGTAATGGTCCGGATATTATTTTCTGGGCACATGACCGGTTCGGTGGCTATGCCCAGTCCGGTTTGCTGGCAGAGATCACCCCGGATCAGAAGTTCAAAGACAAACTGTTTCCGTTCACCTGGGATGCAGTGACCTATAACGGCAAGCTGATTGGCTATCCGATCGCTGTGGAAGCGCTGTCGCTGATTTATAACAAAGACATTATTAAACAGGCCCCAAAAACCTGGGAAGAAATACCGGCACTGGATACTCAGTTAAGGGCGAAGGGTAAAAGCGCCATTATGTGGAACCTGCAGGAACCGTTCTTCACCTGGCCAATTATTGCGGCTGATGGTGGCTATGCCTTTAAATTCGAGAACGGCAAATATAATGTCAAAGATACCGGGGTCGATAACGCGGGATCTAAAGCGGGCCTGCAATTTATTCTCGATATGGTGAAAAACAAACATATCAATGCGGATACCGACTATTCGATTGCCGAAGCCGCCTTTAATAAGGGCCAGACAGCCATGACCATTGATGGTCCCTGGTCATGGGCGAACCTGGATAAGAGCAAAATTAATTACGCGGTCACCCTGCTGCCTACTTTTGGGGGGAAACCTTCAAAACCTTTCGTCGGTGTCCTGACGGCGGGTATCAATGCTGCCAGCCCGAACAAAGAACTGGCTAAAGAGTTTATTGAAAACTATCTGATCACCGATGACGGTCTGGCGACGATGAATAAAGATAAGCCGTTGGGCGCTGTCGCACTGAAATCTTATCAGCAGCAACTGGAAAAAGATCCGCGGATTTCTGCCACCATGGCGAATGCGAAAAACGGTGAAATTATGCCCAACATCCCGCAGATGAGTAACTTCTGGTATGCAGAGCGCAGCGCGATCCTCAATGCGATCAATGGTCGTCAGACGGTCGGTCAGGCGCTGAAAGATGCACAGACACGTATCGTTAAATAATACACCGCGCTGAACGGTGAGTTTCAGATAAAGAAATACACTGCACAGCCTCAGGGGTGTGCAGTGCTTCCACAAGGATGCTCTTATGCCAGTAGCCAAAAAAAGCCCGTCAGGTGTTGTGCTGAAATGGTTGATTCTTGCCATTCTCTCCTGCATCACCGGCTATCTGATCGTGCTGATGTATGCGCAGGGTGAGTATCTGTTTGCCATAGTGACACTGATTATCTCCGGTGCCGGGCTGTATATTTATGCGAACCGCCATGCCTATTCGTGGCGCTATCTCTATCCGGGGCTGGCAGGGATGTCTCTGTTTGTCCTGTTCCCGTTGGTCTGTACTATCGCGATAGCTTTCACTAATTACAGCAGCACAAACCAGTTAACCTTTGAACGTGCTCAGTCGGTATTACTGAGCCGCGAATTTCAGGGCGGGAAGACATTTACTTTTGGTTTATATCCGGCGGGAGAACAGTGGCAAATCGCACTGACTTCTGACGACAACCCGCAGGTGCTGCTATCGGCGCCATTCAGCCTGAAGAACTCTGAGGCACAGAATGTTACCGTCACGGCGCAGGCATTGCCGGCCAGCGAGAAAGCCGGGTTACGGGTGATCACCCAAAACCGGCTGGCGCTGGGTAAACTGGTTGTGCAATTGCCGGACGGTGAAACCCTGCGTATGAGTTCGCTACGCCAGTTCTCCGGTACTCAGCCGTTGTACCGGTTGAACAACGAAAACCAGCAACTGACCAACGTCCAGACGGGTACACTCTACCGGCCTAATCCGAACACCGGTTTTTATCAGGCCGTGGATAGTCAGGGGCAATGGCAGGCGGAAAAACTCAGCCCCGGATATACCGTGGGCATTGGTTGGGGTAACTTCCTGCGGGTGTTTGAAGATGAAGGGATTCGTCAGCCTTTTGTCTCCATTTTTATCTGGACGGTGGTATTTTCATTGCTGACGGTGGTATTTACCGTGGCTGTGGGTATGGTGCTGGCCTGCGTGGTGCAATGGGAAGAGCTGAAGGGGAAAGCACTGTATCGCATGTTGCTGATCCTGCCTTATGCGGTACCGGCGTTTATTTCCATACTGATTTTCAAGGGGTTGTTTAACCAGAGCTTTGGTGAGATTAACCTGATGCTCAATGCACTGTTCGGCATTAAACCTTCATGGTTCAGCGATCCGCTGACAGCAAAAACCATGATAGTCATCGTCAATACCTGGCTGGGTTACCCTTATATGATGATCCTGTGTATGGGGCTGCTGAAAGCGATCCCGGATGATCTGTATGAGGCCTCAGCGATGGACGGGGCAACACCGTTACAAAATTTCCTGCGGATCACTTTTCCACTGCTGATCAAACCTTTGACGCCACTGATGATCGCCAGTTTTGCGTTTAACTTTAATAACTTTGTCCTGATCCAACTGCTGACCAATGGGGGACCGGATATGCTGGGTACCACCACACCGGCAGGGCATACCGATCTGCTGGTCAGCTACACCTACCGTATTGCTTTTGAAGGGGGCGGTGGTCAGGACTTCGGGCTGGCTGCGGCGGTGGCTACGCTGATTTTCCTGCTGGTGGGTGTGCTGGCACTGGTGAATCTGAAAGCCACACGTATGAAATTTGATTAAGGAGGGGCCGGTTATGCCTATGGTTAAACCCAAATCACAGAAAGTCAGGCTGCTGGTGACTCATCTGCTGTTATTGTGCTTTCTGGCGCTGATCCTGTTTCCGTTGCTGATGGTGTTTGCTATCTCACTGCGGCCCGGCAATTTCGCCACCGGCAGCCTGATCCCGGAGCATATCTCCTGGGATCACTGGAAGCTGGCTCTGGGGATCGCCGTGACGAACAGTGATGGTTCGGTGACGCCACCACCGTTCCCGGTACTGCTCTGGCTGTGGAATTCGGTCAAGATCGCGGGGATTACCGCAGTTGGGATAGTGGCACTTTCCACCACGGCGGCTTATGCATTTGCCCGGATGAAATTTCGTGGCAAAAGCCCGGTGCTGAAAGCGATGCTGATTTTTCAGATGTTCCCTGCCGTCCTGTCACTGGTTGCTCTGTACGCGTTGTTTGACCGGCTGGGGAATTATATTCCGTTCCTTGGGCTGAATACCCATGGTGGCGTGATCTTCGCCTATATGGGGGGCATTGCCCTGCATGTCTGGACTATTAAGGGGTATTTCGAAACCATTGACGGTTCGCTGGAAGAGGCGGCGGCACTGGATGGTGCCACCCCGTGGCAGGCTTTCCGGCTGGTATTGTTACCCTTATCCGTGCCGATTCTGGCGGTGGTATTTATTCTGTCGTTTATCGGGGCGATTACCGAGGTGCCGGTCGCATCGTTGCTGCTACGAGATGTCAACAGCTATACGCTGGCGGTGGGCATGCAGCAATACCTGAATCCGCAGAACTATCTGTGGGGTGATTTTGCCGCAGCGGCCATATTATCGGCCATTCCGATTACTGCGGTATTCCTGATAGCTCAGCGCTGGCTGGTGGGCGGTCTGACGGCCGGAGGTGTTAAAGGCTGACCGGTAAAATGAATTGCGCTTAATCTCAGCAATGGGTGTATGACTTGTGAATTTCCTCCACTTCGGCGACCGGTAACGGTCGCTTTTTTTATCCATGTTTGCCAGGTTCAGAGAACCGCTCACAGGCTACCGGACGGCAACCTTTGCCTTTACCCTTGGTCAGGGGATGACTCTATTTCGTCCCTCCAGACGCAGCAGTGGCAGGGCAATGGTTTCGGCAGGCAACCCGACAGCGGTGAGCTAATAATGTTGTGAACCAAAACGCAAAAATGCCGCGGTTTCGCCTTTCGGCGGTTGTGAAGAATATAATCAACCCCGGTATTCGTCCTACATTTGTCAATCGCATTGGCGGATGTTACGAAATTGCGTTTGATCTGGTGATAAACATTGAAAACGGTCGTAGTTTTGCGCCTCCGGACTCGAACAATGCTCATAAGCTGAGTACAATAATTGACCAGGCTATTGTGCGGCATTACATTAAACACAAGCCATACTGTTATATGTTTCTTGCATACTCGCCTGAATTATCCAGACTTTACAAGATAGCGATGATGCGACTCAGGCACAGATTCAAATACAAAATTAAACAGATTCACAGTAATCTGGAACCAGAGGGAAGAGGTTATGTTATTGAATTCTAAACCTAAGAAGACCCGTAAACAGCCACTGTCACTGGAAGAAGCTATCCGGCTCAAGGCTGAAAGGATGCGTGAAACTCACGAATTCTTCAGGAACAGAAGCAAAGAGAAGGTGACTTCTGAGGCACAGTGATCGGGTTATTATGATTAAAAAGGGGCCAACAGGTCCCTTTGTCGTTATATCACTTATGCCAGTTATACTCATGTAACCCGAATATCATAGCTGCCAACAGTTTTTACCGGCGATCATGAATTAAAGCACTTACCTACCTTCGGTGCGCTGGAGCAGTTTATTAGCAGTCACCAGATTCTGGCGGTGCCAGATTACTGTCAGGCGTTGTCGGCGATTTACAAAACTCCGATATATTAACACAGGCCATTGTCTGGCAGGTTAAAACAGCATGCGGGAAGCCGTCGGAAGAACCCGCTTCTGCACAGCGCGAGAGCGGGTTCTTCCGGAGTGATTAGCCAACCGATACTTTTTTCCTGCGTTTATCCAGGTCTTTAATCAGCTTATTGATATGTTCATCGGCGAATATTTCTTCAAGCGTGTGACTCAGTTTACGTCGCCAGTTTGGATACTCGGTATTGGTACCGGGAATATTGACCGGGGTCGCCATATCCAGCCAGTCTTCCGGTTGCAGACCCAGTAAGGCGCAGGCACTGTCGGCGACATAACGCTGTAACCCACGGTTCAGTACCGGAGTCATTTCCATTAATGCTGCACGGTGGCCGGTTTTCTTTGGAATACAGTCATAGTGATGCAGCGCATCGAGCAGGCCCTGTCGGGCACGGGCGCGGTCCGCGTAGAGTTCCTCCAATACTTCCTGATCACGGTACAGGCCCAGGGTTTTCCCCAGGGTTAGGTCATCGGCCTGCCAGTAGCCACGCAGTGTTGGCAGATCGTGGGTGGTGAGGGTCGCCATCGCCTGCTGAGGATAGGACTGCGGTGCACGAAAATGGTTTTCTTCATCCTGTTCAAAATACAGCACTTTGTAGGAGTACACCCCGGATTCCCGTAGCTTGCTGACAATCTCCACCGGGACTGTCCCAAGATCTTCACCGATCACCATACACCGGAGGCGGTGGCTCTCTAAAGCGAGGATCGCCAGCAGATCATCTACCGGATAGCGGACATAAGCCCCTTTATCGGCGGTTTCTCCGGCGGGTATCCACCATAAACGCAGCAGGTTCATCACATGATCGATACGTAATGCCCCGCAGTGGGTCATATTCGCCCGCAGCATATCGATAAACGGCTGATAGCCTCGCCGGGCCATGACCCAGGGATCCATCGGGCGCAGATCCCAGTTCTGGCCCTGCGGTCCGAGAATGTCTGGCGGGGCCCCGACCGACGCATCCAGGCAAAACAGTTCACCATCATCCCAGGTTTCCGATCCGCCGCGAACGATCCCGACCGCCAGATCACGGTACAGACCGATCGGCATTTCATGCTGCTGGCTGACCTCATAACAACCGACCAGTTGAGTCTCCGCCAGCCATTGCAGCCAGCAGTAAAATCCGACCTCACGGGTATGTTGTTCGCAGAACTGCTGTACTGCCTTTCCACGGGCATCATGATACTCTTGCGGCCAGTCGTTCCATCCCAGAGCTTCACCTCGGGTTTCTGCCAGGTGCTGGTAGAGTGCATCGAATACCGCCTGCAATCTCAGACTTTCACCTCCGCGTTCACTGAATGCGGCCAGATCCTTCACCTGCGGGTCCCGGGCAGGGCGTTTCACAAACTGCTGATACGCCAGCCGCAGACCGGCCAGTTTCAGTGACATCACTTCACTGTAATCGACAAACTCAGCAGCGCGTGCGGCTTTCAGCCTGTTTTGGGTTTGAGGTAACGCCCACCACTGTTGTGCTTCGTCACTGAGCCTGAAATCTTCGATGGCATTCACATCGATATAAATGATATTCAGCCAGCGCCGGGTAGAGGGGCTGTAAGGGCTGGCCGCGGTCGGATTTGCCGGGTACAGCGCGTGAATGGGGTTGAGGCCCACAAATGCGCCGCCGCGTTCGGCAATCTGTGGCAGCAACTGCCTGAGGTCTCCGAAATCACCAATTCCCCAGTTATTCTCAGACCGTAGCGTATAGAGTTGAATACAGGCTCCCCACAGCTTTTTTCCTGAAAGCAGGGCTTCCGGCTCAAAGCAACGTTTCGGGGCGACAATCACCCGGCAGTGCCATTGTTGTTCGTCGCGGGAGAGTGTTAACTGGTGATATCCGGCGGGAATTTTTCCCGGCAGCACCAGCGTCATCTCGCCACTGATCCGGCCCTGCTGGCGGGTCCCGTTCTCCTGCTGCAACAGCCACTGATATTCACCGTTGCCACTGACCGGCAGGGCCAGACGACCGCCGGCGGTAAATACCCGTACCCCGGGCACCGGGCTAAATTCCGGCACCGGGCGGTGGCTAAAATTCATGGCATCTAACAGTTTTTGCCGGGTTTCCGGGGCAGTCTCCTGTTGCTTACCATGTGCATTGATAAAGCCGGAGGAGATACCTGCTTCTCTGGCTGCCTGTTCCAGTGCTTTGTTGTCCATGCAGTCTCCTTAGCGTTTTGCCTGCCAGATCCGTTGCTGATAGTCACGGATAGAGCGATCGGAGCTGAAGATCCCGACACGGGCAGTATTAAGAATCGTTTTACGGGTCCAGAGGGAGCGGTCACGATACTGATCGGCCACGAGTTGCTGGGCTTTGCAGTAAGCCGCAAAGTCAGCCAGCACCAGGTAGGGATCGCCGCCACTGAGCAGGCTGTCCAGCATCAGCCGGAAGGCATCGGTATCTCCGTCGCTGAAAAAGCCATTTTCGAGTTCGCTGAGGATAGCATCGAGGTGCTTATCTTTTTTGCGGATTTTGAGCGGATCATAGCCCGCAGACTGCAATGCTTTTACCTGATCGACCGTATGACCAAAAATAAAGATATTCTCTTCACCTACCTGGTCGGCGATTTCAACATTGGCACCATCGAGGGTCCCGATAGTCAGAGCACCATTCAACGCCAGCTTCATATTGCCGGTACCGGAGGCCTCTTTACCTGCCGTGGAAATTTGCTCAGAGAGATCGGCGGCCGGAATCATCAGTTCGGCGACGGATACCCGATAATCCGGGATAAACACCACCTTAAGACGCCCGGCAACCTGCGGGTCATGGTTAACTTTTTCGGCGACCTTGTTAATGGCATAAATAATATTTTTCGCCAGGTAGTAACCCGGGGCAGCTTTAGCGCCGAACAGGAACACCCTGGGCACAATATCGGCCTTTGGATTATCCCGCAGCTGACGGTATAACGACAGAATATGCAGCAGATTCAGATGCTGGCGTTTGTATTCGTGCAGGCGTTTAATCTGCACATCAAACATCGCTTCCGGGTTCAGTTCCAGACCGGTCACATTTTTGACGTACTGCACCAGCTTATCTTTATTCTCACGCTTAATTTGCTGATAACGCTGGCAGAACGCAGGGTCATCTACTGCGCTTTCCAGTCCTTTCAGTGCATCGAGATTATCTACCCATGGAGTGTCCAGTCGCTCATCAATCAGGTCTGATAATGCCGGATTACATAATTTTAGCCAGCGGCGCGGTGTGATGCCGTTGGTCACATTGTGAAATTTATTCGGCCATAGCTGGTGATATTCCGGAAACAGATCTTTCACTACCAGCTCTGAGTGCAGGGCCGCCACACCATTAACCGCAAAACCACTGACCACGCACAGGTTGGCCATGCGTATCTGCCGGTCCTGATGAACAGAAAGCTTTTCCCAGATTTCCGGCTGATCGGGCCACTGTTTTTCGACCCGTTTTTTAAACCGCGCATTCAGGGTTTTGATGATCGAGAAGTGGCGAGGCAGCAGGCTTTTGACCAGTTTTTCATCCCAGCGCTCAAGTGCTTCAGGCATCAGAGTGTGGTTGGTATAGGCGAAAGTACGGCTGCTGATCTCCCAGGCGGCATCCCATTCCAGCTGATGCTCATCCAGCAGAATGCGCAACAGTTCAGGGATGGCAATGGTCGGGTGGGTATCATTCAACTGAATGACTTCATACTTAGGCAAATCAGCAATCTTTCGTCCTGCTTTATGATGGCGGCGCAAAATATCGGCAACGGAACAGGCACACTGGAAATATTGCTGCATCAGACGCAGGCGCTTGCCAGCTTCATGGTTATCGTTGGGATAGAGCACTTTAGTCAGTTTTTCGGCATCGATACCCTGCTGCTCCGCCTGCAGAAATTTGCCGTCATTGAACAGGCTAAGGTCAAACGGATGAACACGGGTAGCCTGCCATAACCGCAGTGGTTGGCTGATTCCGTTACGGTAGCCTACCACCGGCAGATCATGGGCTTCACCGCGCAGAGTAAAGGCGGGTTGCCACTGTTCTTTACCCTGGCTGTCACGGATTAATTTGCCACCAAAAGCCACATCCACCGCCAGGGCGCTGTTATGGCTGAACCACGGGTAATGTTCACGTTGCCAGTTATCCGGCGCTTCATGTTGCTGGCCCTGGTCAAACGACTGGCGAAACAGGCCGTACTGATAATTTAAGCCGTAGCCGGTGGCAGACTGACCTACGGTGGCCATCGAATCCAGGAAACAAGCGGCCAGCCGGCCTAAACCACCATTGCCCAGCGCCGGATCTGTCTCCTGTTCAAGTACATCGGCCAGTTCCACACCATATTGTTTCAGGGTCTCTGCCACTGTCTGATACCAGCCGAGATTGATCAAATTGTTGGAGGTCAGACGACCTATCAGGAACTCCATCGAGATATAATTGACGTGGCGTTGTGTCTGGTCAGCAATTGCTTCAGACGGCTGCGCCTTAAGAAGTTCACTGAGAGCGGCACTGGTTGCCTGCCACCACTGGTGCGGGGTCATCTCCTCCGCCCGTTGCAAACCATAGCTCTGCCACTGGCGTTTTAGTGCGTCTGAAAATTGCGTCTTATCTAAAGTCACCTGATCACCTGCCTCATTCATCGGTCATGATTGGAATAGATTATCGCTATGCTGTATCCAGTGAAGGGCGGCAGCATCCTCCTGATGACGATTAGACAGGGAGGAGGAACAGGGCGTAGCCGGAGGACACTGGCCTGAGAAGATAAAGACTCTAAAAAGCCTTGCTCAAAATGTGACGGAGAGCAACTAAACGATATGTAAAAACGTAACAATATTGCAATTGATATTTCAAAGGTAGAATTTATAAAAAATGATTAATTCAGTTAATGAAATAAAGATGATGCAAGCCGGAGACGGCGATAAGAGCCGGATATTATGCTGATACCTTCTAAACTCAGCCGTCCAGTGCGGCAGCAGAATACTGTGGTCAGGGAACGACTGCTCAAGCGCCTTTCGATGGCCACGGCGTATCGTTTGACTCTGGTTTCCGGCCCTGCCGGTTACGGAAAAACAACGTTAGTTTCTCACTGGGCCGCAGGTAATAATGATCTGGGCTGGTACTCTCTGGATGAAAGTGATAACCAGCCGGAGCGTTTTGCCGGGTATCTGATGGCTGCCATTCAGCAAGCCTGTGGGGGACATTGTGTTAAAAGTGAAGCCATGAGCCAGAAGCTCCAGTATGCCAGCCTGTCAGCCCTGTTTTCTCAGTTGTTTGTCGAGCTTTCTGACTGGCACCGGCCATTATTGTTGGTTATTGATGACTATCATCTGATCTCTAATGAAGAAATTCATGAGGCGATGCGTTTCTTTTTGCGTCATCAACCGGAGAATGTTTCTCTGGTGATCCTCTCCCGGACCGTGCCTCCGCTGGGTATTGCTAACCTGCGGGTACGCGAGCAGTTATTGGAACTGACCACCCTGCAACTGGCATTTAACCACCAGGAAACCCAGCAATTTTTTGATTACCGTCTGAAAGATCCGATTGACCAAAGCGACAGCCGGCAGTTATGTGATGAAGTTGCAGGCTGGGTCACAGCGTTACAATTAATCGCGTTTTCTGCCCGACAGTCTGCCGGTTCCCCGCAACAAACTGTCCGTCAGTCAGCCAGCAAACTTGCAGGATTGAATGCCGGCCATTTGTGTGAATATCTGTCTGATGAAGTGATGGATCGTGAAGATTGCGCCACCCGTGACTTCCTGCTCCGCAGCTCAGTGTTACGTTCTATGAATGATGCTCTGATTATGCGTCTGACTAACGGTGAGTTTGGACAGCAGCGGCTGGAAGAGCTGGAGCGACAGGGGCTGTTTATCCACCGGATGGATGACAATGGTGAATGGTTCAGTTTTCATCCTTTGTTTGCCGCTTTTTTGCGTCAACGCTGTCAGAGAGAGCTGGCCACTGAACTACCGGCTATACACCGGGCCGCAGCCGAAGGATGGCTGGCACAAGGCTTTCCTGCGGAGGCTATTTATCATGCGCTGAGAGCCAGTGATACACTTTTATTACGTGAAATTCTTCTACAGCACGCCTGGGCGCTGTTCAACCAGAGTGAGTTGCGGTTACTGGAACAGTGCCTGAACGCATTACCGAATGAACTATTAATTGAAGAACCTACACTGGTATTGCTGCAGGCCTGGCTGGCCCAAAGTCAGCATCGCTACACTGAGGTGGATGCACTGTTGACGGGTGCTGAAGCGGAAATGCAGCGACGTAATATTGATATGCCGGCGGAGGTCATTGGCGGGTTTAATGCATTACGTGCCCAGGTGGCGATTAACGATGGTCGTCAGGAAGAAGCAGAAGCGCTGGCGGCTAATGCGCTGGCGCACCTTCCACATGAAAGTTATTACAGCCGGATCGTTGCCACCTCGGTCACCGGGGAAATCCAGCATTGTAAAGGCGATTTAGTGCGTGCGCTGCCACTGATGCAGCAGACTGAGCAGATAGCCAGGCGGTATCAGGCCTATCACTATGCTCTGTGGGCATTGCTGCAACAGAGTGAGATTCTGATTGCTCAGGGCTATCTGCAGGCAGCTTATGAAATGCAGGACCGGGCCTTTGAGCTGGTCAGGGAGCAGCATTTAGAGCAGTTGCCAATGCATGAGTTTTTACTGCGTTTACGTGCTCAGGTTCTGTGGTCCTGGTCGAGGCTGGATGATGCGGAACAGGTCGCCCGCGAAGGGCTGACGGTGCTGGAAAACTACCAGCCGCAACAGCAGTTACAGTGCCTTGCGCTGTTGGCAAAATGCGCGCTGGCCAGGGGGCAGATTGATAATGCCAGCTACCATTTACAGCGTTGTGAGAGGCTACTGAAAACTGGTCAGTATCATACCGACTGGATCACCAATACCGATAAGCCGCTGGTGATTTACTGGCAAATGACCGGTGATAAAGCAGCCGCCCGCCAGTGGTTATTGCAGGCACGTAAACCTGAGGTAGCGGGTAACCATTTTCAGCAGGGACAGTGGCGAAATATCTCCAGGGTTATGATTCTACTGGAAAAATATAATGAAGCCGAAGTGGTGCTGGATGAGCTGAATCAGAATGCCCGACAGTTGCGGTTGATAAGTGATCTGAACCGCAACCTGTTGCTGAGTAATTTGCTTTACTGGCAGACTGGCCGGAAAACTGAGGCTCAGCGGGTTCTCATGGAAGCCCTGACTCTGGCGAACCGTACCGGATTTATCAGTCACTTTGTGATTGAAGGCGAAATGATGGCACAGCAACTGCGTCAGCTGATGCAGCTAAATCTGTTACCTGAACTGGAACTGCGGCGGGCTGAACAGATATTACGGGAAATTAACCAGCATCACCGGCATAAGTTTGCCCATTTTGATGAGGGATTTGTCAGTAAACTGCTGACTAATCCCCGGGTCCCGGAGCTTATTCGTACCAGCCCGTTGACACAACGCGAATGGCAGGTGTTGGGACTGATTTATTCGGGATACAGCAATGATCAGATTGCCGGTGAACTGGATGTGGCTTCCACCACCATTAAAACCCATATTCGCAATTTGTATCAGAAACTGGGGGTTGCTCATCGCCAGGAAGCTGTGCAACAGGCGCAGCAGTTATTGAAAGTCATGGGATACACTGCCTGAAGATGTTCCGGCACTGACAGGCAGTGCCGGAAAGTGGAGATCATGACCGCGCGACTTCCAGTAGCGCGTTTTCTGTCACCTGATAGTTTTGGACCTCTCCATGCATTTGCCTGATTGCCAATGATGACGTTGGCAAACACCTCCGATTTCAGCGGATTATCATCACCACCATCACAGTGACCAACACCCTGTCGCGATAAAATACCGGAGGACATCAGACTGAGGAGTCGTCAGCCGGTTTATTGCTCTGTGGGCAGATAAACAGCTTACAGTCCGGTGGTTGGGCTGTATATTGCCGGAAGCATAAAATAATCGATAAAACAGAGTTGCTAAGCCGCAAAGGACGCGGCCGGAAGCCGGAGATCTCACCATGTCAGGTTACATTTTTTCTGTATCAGCAGATTCAGTGACATTTTATCAGTCACCCTCGCAGTTACTGTCTGAGCTGAAAGGCGGTTATCAGCAGGCCGCCGCCGGATTATTTAACGCCGGTCAGGTGGATGCCTGGGGGGTAGAAATGCTTATCTACCGTGTGGAAGAGATTCTCGAATCGCAGGGCGGGAAACTGCCTGGGCCGGGGGAAGCCTGCAGCCATGATGCGCTGCTTCAGCAGGTCAGTCAGCGCTGGCTGGAGGGCTGTAGTGACATCACCCCGCAGGCATTGGAAAGTGCCTTTAATCAACTGACGGACCGGCTTTCTTACGGTCCGCTGCAGCTTAGCGCCGGAGACATTACCGCATTTTGCTACCTGGTTTTTTTGCGGGAAATGACTCATCACTTGCGTATTAGCCATATCCGCTATCAGTCCTGACACCCTGTGCAGATAAATTACAGTGATGCCTGCGTAAGGCAGTAGCCAGTAGTGAACGGATTAGGTAGTATCACATTCAGACATCCAGACGTATATATGTTTGGAAGGATATCCCGGCAGGGAATCCGCATTACCGGATTTTACTGACCTGGCGGGGGAGGGTTAAGGACAGGCAGTAAAAACCAGGCAGGGCTGCAGGAAAATAACCGCAGTCGTTCCCGGCATTATTTTCTGAAAATCACAATAATCAGCCTGATGACAGGCGAACATTTCGGGGCAGAAGATGAAAAAAATAGCACTCTCGTTACTGGCACTGAGTTTATTCAGCAGCACTGCGGCTTTTGCCGAAACTCCGGTGCCGTTGCCGGCAGCTCTGGCTAACCATCAGGGGCCAGTGCGTATCGCGGTGATCCGCAACCTGGGGTCAGACGATAACACCACCCAGTTTGTGGCTGGTGCCATAAAACAGGCGCGTAAGCTGGGTTTTAAAGTGAATACCTTTCTGAGCAACGGCGATGACGCCCGTTTCCAGGACTTCGTGAACCAGGCGATTACCCAGAAATATGACGGCATTATTTTGTCGCAGGGCCGTGCTCCCTATTCTGAAGCGCTGGTTAAACAGATTGTCAAAGCAGGGATTGCGGTGTCGGTATTTGATACCGCAGTCCCGGATAACATTCCCGGCGTCACTGTGACTCAGCAGGACGATGCATCGCTGACCGATATGTCTTTCGGGCAACTGGTCAAAGATTTCCACGGTAAAGCCAACATCGTAAAACTGTGGGTGGCTGGTTTTCCGCCGATGGACCGTCGTGAAAAAGAGTACCAGAAACTGCTGCAACAAAATCCGGGGATAAAACAACTGGAATCGCTGGGGGCTGTCTCCAGTGATGTTCAGGGAGATACCGCCAATAAAGTCGGAGCCATTCTGGCAAAATATCCAAAAGGTAAAATTGACGCTATCTGGGGCTCCTGG
>Ga0157363_1002597_pt1 | contig 16018 bp, 11 predicted proteins | sample AttsexASBM1_FD_111477 | JGI IMG/M metagenome (GOLD analysis project Ga0157363, IMG submission 111477) | Fungus gardens microbial communities from leaf cutter ant in Ribeirão Preto, State of São Paulo, Brazil - Atta sexdens ASBM1 | ecosystem: Host-associated > Fungi > Mycelium > Unclassified ...
AAAAGAAAAAGAAAACAAAATTCCTATAAAGTCAGAAAATAAAAGAAAAAAGAAAATAAAAATTATTCATGTCCAAAGCGTCCCATAACACATTTCATGTATATAAGATAGATTAGGTAAATACCTGCACCTGTTGTTAAATATTAGCAAATACCACCCATTTGACTTAGATGAATAAAATTCAAAGTGATAGAATGAACTTGAAGTCTGAACACTTTCAACTTTTTCAATGAGTTTATCCAACATGTTTAGAAGAACAATGGGTTGGAATATTTTCAGAGTATTGTAGGAAAGTTTATTTAGCTCTGGAATAATAATTGACATTGACTTCTTTCTTAAAATGAAAAGGCCAGTAACCAAGGTCAATGTAAGAATTTGCTATATTAACAATGTTAATAAGATATTTGTCATAGTTTACCAATGCTTTGAGATAACTTCAGAAGATTCAATCAGAATTTGGAGTAGACAAACTGTAACATTTATTGATCACTTTAATAAATTCTGCTTTGGAGAATAAAGCTTATTCAGCCTATTGATGTAATTGAATTTCATCCAAAAGTTGGAGGTTTATTAATTTGTTTTGAGTAGTGTTATAAAACTAATGAAGAGCTTGTCACAATTTATCCAATTCATTACAAGGACATTCATTAAAATTAATGACTTCTATAGCAGATAATTTGTGTTTTTTAACCCAATTCATTAAGTTTCATAATCTTTTGTTACTTAATACAATTTCTTGAATTTTTTTCTCAAAGAATAACTATTTAGCTGTTTTAACTATTTTCCTATATTTGATCCAGTCCATTCTTTTCCTGAATGTTCAATATGCAACTAAGTTCCTACTACATTCTTTATTCCACCATACCTTAGAATGTTTAGTGATATTAACATATTTGGAATATTTATATCAAAGTTTCTCTGTAATGGAAGCAAACTCTTGAGTCACTTCTTTTAGCCTCTCATGATTGTGAATGTTAGTTGTTTTAATATAACTTATCCTATTCTTCAATTCATTGATGAATTCTTCTTCTTCCTTACTATTCTTGACAATAGTTAGTTTCTTCTCTTGAATGAATTCCTTCTTAATGATGATATGAACTGATGGAGGAGCATGATCAAATGGTCTATGTAAATCAGGCAAAATAAAATGATTGTTGAATTCTTCTGCATTGGCCTAGAGAAATATAAGATCTATCACCAAGTTTGAATCTTGAGAATTGTCTGTATAACATATTAGTACTTGATTAATAGACATTAAAAGTTTTAAAGTAAAACTGTTAGCAACTTTTCTGATAGTATCTACATATGTAGAATGGTGTGGATATGATAGATCTCAATTATTGTCCCTAATGTTAAAATCTCTGGTCATAATTAGTATATTATTCAAATTTACCTCAGTATCCTTAAAATACTTTAAGGCAGATTGATGATCATCTGAATAAATGTTAATAATAAAACATATAATGCTATTATTTAAAAAAGAAAGAAGATTAATATCTTTATGATTGAAAATATCTCTTCTAAGCAAAAAGTATAACCTTGTCAATCTAATATTGATGTAAGTGAAAACTCTTGGATATTTGTTCTCAGTGTTCAAAGATCTTGTGAACATAGTTTATAATAGATGATTAGAAGCATCTATGATCTCAACTCTTTCTTCAGACATAGAACTTGGAATATTTTGAATGTTTGACCAAAGGTTCTTGAATAAAAAGAACATTGAAATTTTTGTTGATTTCTAATAGAGTATTAGTAAAAAGTCTGCTCTTGTGAATATTTTGTGAGAAGACTTTCAAAGACTTTAAAATCATATTTTTACTCTGCCTACAGCTAAGTAAATTGATTTAGCTCTAATTTCTCAGAGTTTTTGCAATTCTTTATTATACAAGTTTCTATTGAATCTGTGTTTCCAGAATAGACAGTTGTTGCTGTCCATCTGATATTCACCTTTACAACTGGTATATTTGAACAAATGAGTACATGACTCTCCTTTCTTTATTTCGAGCTTTGAAGGATTAGTTTTGAAATTTGCTTTGCAGTACCATACTATTTCTCTATGATGTTCCAATTTGTATAGACTGTTATATGTCTAACATTATGCTCTATATGTATAATATGTGAATGTAATATGGCTCCATTTCCAATAGTTTTTGCATTGAAGAATACCAGGATTTATATTCATTCTTCTAATTGTTATAATGTGATAACCAATGTTGAAACTTCTGTTAATAAGATGCTTGGTATTTATACTACTATGAGTTTCAGATGTCAATTTATATTACTGTCATGTCAGAGTCAGGAGATATCTTAATAACCTAAGGTCAAAAGGCTAAAATAATGTCATTGAAGATATAAGTGTTTTTGATAATACTCTCAATGATATCTGGTGTTATGATATGGTTAAGCAATAACTTTTTTATTTTTCTTTTATCAATTTAATATTTTTTTCTTTTGATTTTCTTTTTCTTTTTATTGATGATGAAGAGGCACATGACACTGTGGTCACATGACATATCACATGATGTGAGGTCATAAAAGCCTAGAGCAGACTAGAGCAGGCTAGAGTAGTCTAAATAGATGATATCAAGGAACATGTTAACTGTATGGTTACCTCATAATATACACATGGTGCACTTATGAACAATGCATGGACATTAGGACAGAAGTAATTATTCATAGCATGGACCATGTGTAACTTATATAAATAAGGTAGCAATATAGCAGGGACTTCTTGTCAAGTTCTCTTGTGATCCCCACTACCTTAAGTCCTACTGAGAGATTTATTGTTAGTGATCCCATTGATCATTGTGACTAGTAGTTGCCACAACATCTGGAGTAATTGGAAGATTAGTGTTTTTCACAAAGTAAGGAATACCAAGAATCTTGAAATAGAATTTGGACTGAGAAAGTCTTGGACTCATAATGCCACTTTTACATATTTTTCCATAATGTTAAAGTCTGAGAAAGTGGCTACCTTGTTAGTTATGATGACAATATCTTTGTTATTGAAGTTTATGAAATCAGCTAAAATATTGGATTTAACTTCTCTTAGTAACCTATTAATATTGAAAATATATACATTGGATTTTGCTATAATTTTTTTAATATTGTTTGAGTTCATAAAAATAACAACTTGCTTTCTTGAAGGTTTCTTGGTTATCATATTAAACTTGGGTTTTTCCTCTTTTGTATTGTTTAAAACCTTGTGAATTTCCACTACTTTCTAAACAGATAATTTCAGAAATTTTTTCTTAATTTTTACAATATTGTTCTTTAATGCTTATGTATATATATCACAAAATAAACTACTCACTTATTTGTGATATCTGAACTGTGGGTGCACTCTCAGAGGTTTAGGAGTGGTTTAGAAGTTCAATAATAATGACAATGATAATTAAGATCAATACAAATGATAAAGGATAAAAATTGATATGCACAAGCTGTTTTCATCATATGATCAAAACTCATACCTAATAGAGGCTATCACAGCAGATGTCAGGCTAATTTTAGAAGATAACTAATTATGTCATTACATTGATATGCTTGTATCTCTATTAATACTTATCACTATGAGATATAATATATATAATTGGAAATAGTATGATGAGCACATTCCAACACAAGTTTGATTGTGCAAATTTGTTCAGCCATTCATGAGATATTAGCAAATGAAGCTTTTACAGTTGCTGATGGCCTGATATCTCAGTTGTTCATTGTCGCTTTTGTACATTCCACATATGAGCAGATAGCTCTCATTTGGAGTTTTACAGCATAGCTTAGTTTGTGAAAATCAGTCTACTGGTTGTGGAGATACAAGCTGAATGAAGTTTGTGATAATATGATTGTTTACTAGATTTAGAAGTAGAGTTAGCAACTGAGTTCTTTTTGAAGATTTTCAATTTTACCAAAACACTTTTACTAAGTCTTGAAGAAATAGATGGCAAAACTCTTAAAATATTAGCCTTTTTTCCTTTAGCCAAGTTATCTTTAGCTGAATTGTTAATAGTATTGGATTTCATAGTTTTTACATTATATTATGAAGCTATGTATTGCCTCAAAGACCTATTATCAGTTAAATTGTCTTTTGGTGTAATTGGTTTAGTGCTGACAGTCTAGCCATATTATAATAAGCTATCAATTTGTCTCACCCAGATTTATAGATAAAAAAAAGAAAGTTCCAGGCTATAAATCCAAATTCTGAAATTTGAGAAATATTCTCAACTGTTCTATTTTATAATTTTTATTGCCTAATAAAAGCCACCATCTGCATAAATGAGCAAGAAGTAGGCATATAATGTTTTCAGCATCATCTTCCAAGTATTTATTAATTTCAAAAAGAGAAATTGGACAGAAGTTACTATCCTACAACTGTGAGTCTACAGGTTGGTTAGCTGAGTATGGAATTGCCAAAGATTCTAACCTTTGAGGTGTATATATGTTGTTAATTTCCATGGTATAAGGAACAAGCACAAGTTCAATTACAATTACCATATTAGCAGAATTATTCATTCTCTCTTTCAAGAATATATAAGAAAGAGATAAACTTTCAAGTTTTTCACTCTCAACTTGTTCTGCCCATGTGGGGTTGTTGGCTAATGCTTAAATTTGATCCATATAAGCTATGAACAATATATTAGAATATGTTAATACTTCTCTAGAGCTATTAAAACTAGTGTATGCTGACCAATCTCTAGAAGTATCAATTTCAATATTTATTAGTAAAGCTATGGAGGGTTCTTTTGGATTGCTTTGAAGGTTTGTAACAAAAGAACACAATATAATTGCTAATTCTCTTTTAGGTACTACCATACAAGATAAAGATAAGAGAGAAAAAAGCAGTATTTATTCTTTATCATCATTGAAATTTATATTGATCATTATTATTATTATTATTATTATTAAACTTCTGAATTACTTCTAAACCTCTGTAACTAGTGTAACTATTATATGATAGTTATATATAATATTATGTTATATTCTAACTTTAAGTTTAAAAATGAAAATTAAAATGAAAAGAAAGAAAAATAAGAAAAATTAAAATAAATCAAGTTTGTCATTTTTAATTCTAAAATTATCCTCTTTCAAGGTTCCTCTTCTAAAAAACTGACTTCCATTTTCACCAGTTTCTTTTCAACTTCTTGAAATGCTTTTTTTTTTATTTCTATTATTTTATCTATATATAACATCTTTACTGTATACTTCTCTGGTAATTCTTCTTTTCTAAAATCTTATTCTTCTGCTATATCTAGTTTCTCTTACCTTCTAACTTCTATACTTAGTCTTTTCTTAATCTGCTACTATTTTTTTAGATTTTTCAAATCCTTCTCTTTTTCCTACATATCATTTTCTGTTATAAACCTCTTCCATCACACCAAATACTTTATTACTTTTTCTATCTTTTGTCTCTCTATTTGTTTTCTATATCTGACTACTCAACTAATATTCACAACCAGATGAATTCTTATTAAAGTTAGTAATCTTAGTTTGACCATATTAGTAAATATTTGTGAGTAGAAAGATGTTAATAGCTTTGTTTCAATTTCCAACATTTTATTTAGCTTCTTAGTTAACTCTGCTACAAACTATAGTTCTCTGTCTGATATTATACTTTCTAGCAACTTATATAGCTTTTACATGTTATCTCTGAACAACCTTGCTAATTCTTCTACTAATATTTTCTCTATTATTGTTACAAAATAAGCTATCTCTAATAACTTATTGCAGACTACTAAAATCACATTCTTTCCTGCTACCAATAGTAACTTTATAATAAAGTCCACTATCAAAGCTTCTCTAGTACCTCATTCACTATCAACTTCTCCATTGGTGTCTCTATTCTATTCTTCATTCTTTAATACAGATTATATTCATCTATATATTTTCTAACATTCTTTATTACTTCTGGCTACTAGTAATCTCTTATTCTTCAGTATATAAATCTTTCCTTTCTTCAATATTAATTCTCTATCTATCTACCATTTGTTCCTTTTTGATATCTTAACTCCTTGTTACAACCTTAAGCTTGGCTCAAGTTGCAACTCAAGCAAAGACTTGAGTAAGAGTGAAGAATATGATCAATTGGTAAAGTATAAGGATACAGAAATATATCTATACTATATATACCTGTAGACCATAAGAAAACCATATGTCCATAACAATATAATATATGAGGTTTAACAGGAGAAGTCAATAAGAAAACAATACCTACTATATGAGATGCTGACTGATACAACCTATGGGATAGCCAATCATTACATCATACCCTAGACCCTACAAGACATGAGAAGATGATCATAACAAAAGTACTTAGTACATTAGAAGAGGTTTATAGTAGAAAATAATATACAGAAGAAGAAGAAGAACTTAGAAATGCAAAGGAGTTAGTAGACAAATTTGAGAAAAGAATGAAAGCAGATGTAAGATAACAAAATGGGTTGAACAAAGTACAAGAAGTAAAGTTAAATCCAAATATGGAGGAGTTTAGAAGAAGTAAGTTGCTAGAAAAGTACATTGCTTGATATTGTTTAGGTAGAATGATGAAAGATTCAAGAAGGAGTATTTAAAAAGGTTGGAGAGGAACTGGTAAAGATGGAAGTCAGTTTCTCCAGAGGAGAAATCTTAAAGGAAGTGATATTAGAGTTATATACTATAAACTCTATTTTATTCTTCTATTTTTTCTTTTAATTTCTTTTCTATTTCTATTTTATTTTTGATTTAGGGCTAGGGTTTTAGTGTGACATCACTGTCATAACTGTTATACAAACACATGAGTTATAGAAGGTTCTAGAACAAATAATATTATATAGTATAATAACAATATATTGACCTTATAGGAAATATATATACTTTAGGGTAGTTTAGTTATAGTATGTGCACAGATCACAGTCTATGATATATAAGGTAGACTAGTTTGTACTAAGAACTCCATTGAGTTATTTTGTATTACTCAATATAAAAGTTGTCTTTTACCCTTACTCAAAGATCTAAATCATAATAGTTTACTATAGTTCATTTAGTTTGTTACATAGATGCCCATTGAATTTGATGGCTTCTATAGCTGATAACTTATGTTTTCTGACCTAATTCATAAGGTCTCATAACCTCTTGTTTTTTAACACAATTTCCTGGATTTTGTCATTAAAGAAAACTCTTTTGACTCTTTTGGCTGATTTCTTAAAGTTGTTCCAGTTTGATCTTGATCTAGAGATTTGATATGCAGAAAGATCTCTATTGCACTTCTTATTTTACTATGCTTTAGAGTGTTTGGTAATACTGACATATTTTGAATGCTTGAGCCAAAGTTTTTCTGTAATAAATATAAATTCTTATATTTGTTACATACTATCCATTATCTATACATTTTTACTAATTCTATGAAGTTCCAAACAACATTTCTCTGCAGTATATAACAATCCAGAATACATATAGCAGTAGATTGTTATCAGATTACCAATTCCATATTTAAATGTACTGTTTTTCTTAGTCTGATTATCAATTTGAACTGTGCTATACTCACACTTCTGTTCAAACTTCCATTATCTGAAATTTCAACCATATAATATATAGGCTAGGCACAATGACATCTGAAGATATTGTACTTGGAATAGTCTAGATGATAGACTATGGGGTTTTTTTATTTTTATTTTTTATAATCAACAATTTATTACATAGGGTGTGAAGACAGTCTACAGTAGCTACTTTTATAACTATATACATTCAAAAGCAATCAATATGAGAAAAGGAAAAATAAAATAAAAGAAAGAAAAAAAGAAAAAGATAATAGAAAAAGTAAATATTATTCAACTAAGAGATACTATCTCTAAAAGAGAAAGTATTGTTATTAAATTCCAAGAAGGATGTAAAGTGTCTGATTATGTCATATCTTGGATTCCAATAATTGTTGTATCTTCTATATTTATGGAGAATATGATAATGAGTTTTGATTGGATACAATCTGCATAGACACTTGAATTCTTCTTAGGGAAAGAAACAAAGTTGATATTCTCTTATAAGAATATGATTAATGATAGCTCTTATAGCTTTAGATATAACAAGTTTAAGTGATCAAAATTTTTAAGCCACAATCCTTTTTTGGAATAAGATGGTTTAATAGATTGAAGATTATTATCAAGAAGATCCAGAAAGTTACTTTCTTTTATATCTGAAGCTTGGAATAGCATTTTCCAAGTACTGAGAATGTTATCACACACACTCTTTTTATCAAATTCCCAAGAGGATTTGTATAAGAAAATAGAAATGAGATCAAACTTCTTTGTTTCTTTATTTACTATAAAAATAAAAAGTCTAGTTTTTACAACTAGGACACTCCCAGAATTTGATAGAATTTTGGCAATCTTTTTTTAAAGAATTTCCTAAGTTCAGTGGAGATGATATGATTAATATTTGCTATTTAAGTAGCTTAATTAATGCTATATCTAATAGCAAAAAGTTCTGCTTCAGTGGAAGTGATGTTGATTACATAATGGATAGTCTTACTAATGGGATTATTATGTATATGAATGTGAATGATTAAAGTGGCTACTTGATTTTTGATACTCATATCCAAAACTACAACAGCCATATTTGTTTCAGCTAAGGATTGGAGAATAAGATTATTGAGTTTACAAAGATACACTTTTTTGCTTTCTTTGTTTTTTCAATCTGAATAGTGAGAATAAAAACAACTAGAAAAAATATCAATTAATCTATATTCAGAAGAAAATTTAATACTAAAAGGATTGAAGAAATAGAAAATTCTATTAGAAATGTTATTCATATCAATGATAGATTCTTTGAAATTTAAATATTAATTGGGAGTTATATTTCCAAGTGATAATTAATAGTTACTAGCATTTTCAGAATACTTATTTTTTAGAAATAATTTAATGGTATAGTTATGTGACAGTGAATAAGTTCTAAGTTGAAGTCTACCACTGAGTTTTTAAAGATAAAGATAAATTGAAACAAGTCTAGCAATAGCTTTAATTTCAAATAAAGAAAAAGTATGAAACACTTCTAAAATTCATAAAGTAGCTTTTCATTGCATTTTTCTAAGCTCCTTAAGAGAGTATGCAAGAGGGACTTGATTATAGAACCATAACAGAAAACTATATAAAATAATAGAAAGAACATATATTTAATAAAGAAAGCATTTTTAGAAAGGAATAAGTCCTTGAGATGAATTTTCTAGCATTTTTATGCTTTTGACAGTTAATAACACCTTATTAGTATAAAAGTTGATATATTGTTAAAATGTCAGTTTTCTGTTGAAAATAAATCCAATAGATTACTATGTTTCTTTTGGACTAACAACTAGATCTTCTTAAGTAGTAAGATCTAATAGAGAAGGGTTGAAAACCCTATGTACCCTAGAAAAATGAAAAACTTCAGTTTTCCCCTATTTAATGACCAACCCAAAATGTTCAAGTAGAAAAGACATAATATGATAACTACAAAAAAGATTAGAGTTCAAAACATCCAAAGATTTCTCTTGGAAAACAAAAAGTCTATTGTTTACAAAGAAAATAATAAAAATTGGAATTTTTAAGTTTTTTAATATTTTTTCAAAAATATAAAGAATAGGAGAAAGATATAAAGCAGATAAAACTGGTGATAAGGTAAAGCCCTATCTAACATCAATATTAATATTAAAAAAAAGGAGAGGAAAAATTGTTCTAAAGGTATTTTATTTTTCTTTCTACAAAGTAATCTTGGAAAAATATAGAGATCTTGAGATCAAAAATAGCCTTATCCAAAATTAATAGAAGTAAGTAATGATTAAGAGAGGAAAAAAATTGAGCAATATTAAAAGCTAGTATGCTCATGATTAGATCTTTGACCTAGTCTACTCAAGTAAGATGAGTAAGAATCACTTTTATATTTATAGTAGATTATTACTTTAATCCACCCAATTAACAGGAATAAATAAAAGAATGATAGGTTGAAATATTTTAGAAATATTGTATAAAGCCTTATTAAGCTTAAGAATAATAATGAAAGATGATATTTTTAAAATGTGACAGCTAGTGTCCTAGATTAATATATGCATTAGCAATATTGATAAAATTGTTGAGGTATGTGTTGTCATTGACAATAACTTTGTAATGTCTCTACAACAATTTATCCAGTCCCAGAGTAGAAGTATTACTGCATTTTGTAATTGAACTCTTGAACTCTTCAACCAAAAAAGATATTCAAATTATAGTAGTTTTAGACTGAATTTTATCCAATATGTTGTGATTGATTTGACAATTTTGTGCTGAATTGAATGATGAGTGAAGAGCTTTTCATAAGTTATCTAACTCTATACATGGTTGACTGTTGTGTTGAATAGCTTCAATTACTGAGAGTTTGTGCTTTTTGACTCAATTTATGAGTTTCTAAGGACCATGACTTCTTGATATAATTTCTTAAATTTTGATATCAAAAAACATATCTTTAGTTCTTTCAATAGTACTTTTGAAGTTCTTCCAGTCTTCAAGTCTTTTTAAAAGCCTATATTTCTTGAACCAAATACTGTTCATTTTGTTAGTAAACTCTTATACTACTTGTTCAAGGACTTTTTTGCTTGAAATATTCTCTGTATTAAGTTTCTTGATAGATTCAATGAGTTCAGTGATGAACTTGTTTTCTTCTTCACTATTCTTGACAATTGTATATTTTTTGATATAAATTAACTCTTTTTTAATAGCAATATTGACAGTAAGGGGAGTGTGATCTAAAAAAAGTCTCTATTCTGGATAAATCATTTGATTATTGAACTTTGATGAATTTAGACAAAGAAATATGAGATTGATAACTAAGTTAGAATCATTCAAATTATCCAAATACCTAGTAAGGACTTGGTTAGTAGATTTAGATATGTATAAGTTCTATCATATACTAAGTTCATCCATTTGGAAAATACATCTCCATGGTGATACTGCCTTCTCAATGTCTACTATACAAAGCCCATCTTCTATAATGGCCACCTTTCTTGTAACACATCCTTATGATGGTAGTGCAACCATCCAGATATTCTATCTTCTATAATAAAGATACTCCTATTCAACTCAGTCTCCTATGGCAGAGTCATACTCCCATCAGTGTCTTACTACTGAAACCTCTGCACAGGGCAATAAGAGCTATACAACTAAAACTCCAAGCATCTCCTATATTATCTCTTTGTATATAAGACTAGTAGTTATACTGTAATTTACTAGTCTAATATTTGATGAAGATAACTCTTATTGAACTCAATCTCCATTGTTTAATGGTGGCACACTAATCAATACTCACTCTTATCTCATACTTCTTCCTTTCATCTGAAGTTATGACCATATAACAGTCAGACAGTATAACATATAAGCTGAAGCCAAGGTTGTTCCACAAGTTTACACATCTCTGAGTCAACTCTGTAGACTTTTATTCTTGATATGAACTGCATCTGACAAGTCCATAGAATCTGCAATGTCAGTAAGAAGATCACAATAATTAGAATAATACAGAAAAGAAGAATTTCAACTGTTATCCCTAGTGTTGAAGTCTTCTACCATAATTAAGATATTGTTGATATTAACTTCTATATTCTTAAGATATTTCAAAGCTATTTGAGATAAATCAGAGTAAACATTAATTAAGAAATAAATGCTACTATTATTAAAGAAAGAGAAACAAGAAATATTCCTATGATTGAAAATGTCTTTTCAAAGAGAAAAACAAAGTTGAGATAACCTTATATTTATGTATGAAATGACTCTTGGAGAGTCATTATTGTTCATTGTGTTTTTAGAAAAAGTAATCCAGTTAGGATGATTGAGAGCTTCTACCAATTATTTCTCTTTCTTATTTGTTAAACTAGGAATGGAACAAATAAAAGACATGTTTTGCAAAAAGATTCTGATATTCTTGATAATCATGCTTGAATGCTGTTCATGGTTAAGCAAATCAATTGTTTCCTGATATCTTGGAATTCTTGATATTTCTTCACATGCTATTCTCTATTGAAGTGATGCTTCTAGAATAAGTATATGTTAAAGTTGGCTTGGTGATCACCCTTGCAGTTTAAATATTTTAAAGAATAAGAGTATAGTTCATTCTGTTTTGTCTTGAGTCTTGGAGGGTTAATCTTGAAATTGGCTTTGTAGCACTAGACAAATTGAAGATAATGTTCAGTTTTGTTTAGTCCATTACACTTGGCATATTTTAATCCTTGAGCCTGACAGGTGAACATTGTATATTCCCATTTCTATAATACTGAGTATGAAGAACTTAGTATTCAATAAGAGGCCAGTAAGAAAGTTAACAAAACAATGTGTTAGAAAATACCAAGATTCATATTTGCTTCTTAGATGGTCATAATATAGCTTTCTACATTAAAGCATCTATTAATCAAATTTTTGGCCTTGTAACTGCTTTGGGCATTCCAGATGTTTAGCCACATAATAGCTATGTCAGACTTAGGGGAAACCTTAATAACTTGTAGTTTTAATGTAAGCAATAAATTGTTAAAAATATGATTGACTTTGATAATAGATGTAACAAAATCTGATGTTATAAGAACATTTTCTGTAAAATATGGAATACCTATTATTTTCAAATAGGATTTTGATTGAGGGAGGTAGAGGATTTTAATGTCTTCAGAGTTGACATTCTTGACATTCTTAACATAATTTTCAATCACTTGTAAGTCTGAAGATGAAGCAATCTTATAATGGTAATACTATTTTGTTCTATATGAACATAATCTGCTATGTCATCTAATTTGATATTTTTAAGAGCCCTGTTTAGGTTAACAACATGATCGCTAGATGAAGTTATGAATTTAATTTTGTTCTTATTATCTATAGAGACAATGATTTGTTTTCTCAATAGATCTTTGATAGTCATTTTGATTCTAGACTTTAGCTTATCTGAATTGTTAATTATTTTATAAATGTTTTCAATTTTTTTGCTAATAGATTAGGATAATCTTTCTTTAATTTTAGTATGTCATTGATCTTAGGATTTACTACTTGAATATATGATTATTTATTGTTTGGTTTGAATGTTGCAGCTAATTTTTTTCTTTTTTGAAGAATTTTGACTTTTTCAATACTTCTTTGGGTAGCCTTGCTGGAATAGGAGAAGGAAGTTTAGCAATTTCTGCAAATTTGTTCTTAAATTTGCTACTGTTTGAATAGAGGTTGCTATTAGAAATCTTGGGAGTAAATTTGGATGCAACTTTTTGCCTAAACATCCTGTTTTCCTTATTAGTGTAAAGTGAGTTCCATCCAGATTTATAAATAAAAGAAATAAAACTCTAGACTGCTTTACCAAATCCTTTGAGCTTAGGCACATTATTAATTTTCTCTTCTTTGACCTTTTTATTCTTAATGTAATTTTCCATATATAATAATAACATGAAAATGTTCTTTGTATTAATTTCTAAAAATAGAAATTAGATATGCTTCACTGTCCCAAGCATTAGGTTCTACTGGCTGATTGATATTATATAATAATGAAACTTTGTAAAACTCTTATTATATATATGTGTTAGTATTATCAATCATCTCACTCTTATCTCATGGAGAAGATGTGTTGTTTAGGACTGGAGCCTCATTAATTTTATGTTGTACCCCTATCTTAAGGCTGTCATCAACCATCCACTTGACTAGTATATCATCCTTCTCCTTTGTATTTGTAGCATATAAAAGAGCAATCTCATCAGCTTCAACTTTTTCACTCTAAAAAGGGTTATTGCTTTGTATTTTCATCCTTATATAGTATAGAACAGAGGATGTATTTAAATGTATAAACAATTCTCTTAAGCTTTTACTGAAAAAAGAGGCTGATCTTTCTCTTGGAATGTCAACATCAATATCTATATCTATATTTGCTAGGATTTGAGCCATTAGGTTAGTTGATAGAGCTTTAGTAGATATAGAAAGAGATGTATTTGCTAATTCTCTTATAGGTACTACCATGCAAGATAGTGATAAGAGAGAAAGAAGTGGCTAGTGGACTATGAGGATTCTTGAATAAATAAAATATTTTTATATTTTTAATAATCATTGACTTCTTCTGCCTACAACTGAGCAAATTAATTTGGTCTAGTTTTTATGGAACTCTTGGTATTTCTTTGAGTACCATTCTTTGTTAAAGCAGTGTTTCCAAAAAGAATATATATTGCTATCTGCTTAATGTTTGCCCTTACAGTTGATACATTTGAAAATATACACACAAGGTTCACCTTTCTTGGTCTTGAGTCTAGAGGGGTTAATTTATAATACTATATTATCTCTCTATAGTGTTTAACTTTGTAAAGTTTGTTACACTTGATGTATCTAAACCCATATATATGACATGTAAAAGTTATATAATCTCACTTTTAACAATTTTTGTATTGAAAGACTCTGAAATTTATATTTATTTCTCAAATGGTTGTAATGTCTAATATTAAAATATCCATTGATAAGTCCTTTAGCTTTAGTTTTATTTTGGAAGTTCCAAACATTTACCTATACAACTATTATGTCTGATTTTAAGAAAGTTTTAATGACATGAGAGTGAAAAGCTAATGTAACATCATTAAAGAAGTAAGAACTCTTGATTATTTCTTTTATAATATCAGAGATGATATGTATATTGGCTTGAGAAATGATAGTCTCCAAGTTATTAGTACTCATTGGAATTATGACCTATTTCCTAGAAAAATCCTTAGTAGTCATATTGATCCTTAGTTTAATCTTGATAATATTATCTATGTTATTCTTGGAAGCTTGTACATAAGTTTTATTGTTGCCATTAAACAATTGGTTCTTCTTGTAAAATTTAGACTTGGCCAAAATAGATTTGCTTAGCTAAGAAGAAAGAAAAGAAGAGATTCTCAAAACTTTTACCTTCTTGTCATTAGTTGAGCTAGATACCAATGTAGTTTTTCTGTTGAATTGTGATAATATGCATTGGTGGAAAGTTTTGTCCTTGTTATTGGTAAAAATTTTATTCCACCTAGATTTATAAATGAAGCTTAGAAACTCTTACACTTCAAAGCCAAAGTCCAAAATTTAGGAGATTTCTGCAGCTAATTTGTTGTTTAAGAAATGTTATTTAATGAATATTACTATCTTATAGAGCAAGTACATGATATTTTTGGTATTACTAGTCAAGTACTTATTAATCCTGAATAGAGAGATAGAAGCAAAGTTGTCAAGTTCACAAATAGTGGACTTAGTTTCTCTTTATTTTATTTTCCATTTTCTTTTTCTTTTCATTTTATTTTCTTATTTTTATATTTTTAGAACATAGGGTTAGAGTTAGGTCACAAAACACAGAGAACAAAGCAGAAAGATCTAGAACAAATGATGTCATACAACATGGATACCACATGTTGACCTCATGTTCTACACATGGTCATTTAGGGTAGGGTGCACAGTAGCAAGCACAGACCATTGGTAGTAGTATAAAAGGTAGACTAGTTTGTAAAAGAGTTCTCTATCGAGTTCTCTTGTGTTACCCAATACAAGGTTATCTCTTAATCCAACTCTAAGGGTTTTGAGTTATAACAAAAGTGTTGTGGCAACCACCAGTCACAAAGACTAATGACTACACAGCGAGCAAATCTCTTAGGTAGATATAATGTGGAAAGTTCACAAGAGAACTTGACAAGGAGTCTCTGCTAAATTAGAGCCCTATATATATGTTTTACATGTGGTCCATGCTATTTAATAACTAAGCCTGTCCTATTGTCCATACTACCGCCTTATGTTTGCCTCATTTCTTACTTAAGGCCACCATGTTGCATACATGTACCCTGATGTCATCTTCCAGGTCCTTCCATCATATTCTAGGCCTATAATGTCACATCATGTGACCTGTCATGTGACTGTAGTGTCATGTGCCCTTTCTCTGTCCCAACTCCAAAGGAAAAGAAAATAAGATTAATATACAATCAGAAAAAGAAAAGAAAAAATAAAAAATGTTAGTGTTCGAAGTATTCCATAACACAAAGTTGCTATTCCATAATTATAGGTTAGCTAGTTGATTGGTTTAGTACAAAATA
>Ga0157363_1002598_pt1:0-15000 | contig 16014 bp, 7 predicted proteins | sample AttsexASBM1_FD_111477 | JGI IMG/M metagenome (GOLD analysis project Ga0157363, IMG submission 111477) | Fungus gardens microbial communities from leaf cutter ant in Ribeirão Preto, State of São Paulo, Brazil - Atta sexdens ASBM1 | ecosystem: Host-associated > Fungi > Mycelium >...
ATGGATAGTTAGTGGCACAACGACATTGCTGTCTGAATAGATGAAGAATAAAAAATGTTATCTATATGCTGAGTGTATAAAAAAGTATATATATATATATATAGAGAGAGAGAGAGAGAGAGAGAGAGAAAGAGAGAGAACGAAACAGAGAAAAAGAGAAACAGAGAGAGAGAGAGATTTAGGGAAGCTTCGTAATGTATTTTTAACTCGAGCGAGTGTTTAGACTTATAACACCCAACAACGCAAAATCGTGAAAGACTTCCGAGAGATAGTCAAACGATGTGTGAAAAATTAGGTTATCTTTACGGCTTCTTTTACGGTGTCGTGTTGCCTGGGCAATTTTAAACCGCGGTCCAAGACGAGCTCCTCCTGTCGGAGGCACACGCGCTCGCACGTGCCAACGAGGCCGCAAAGGCGATCCTTTTTGTACATTTCAGGTCCTCGTTCGCACGCGCGAAATGACACGCGAAAAAGGAACTCACTAAAATCGCGCCGTGAATATCTTATCCCCGCGCGTAGCTCATCATTGCGTTTCTCTGCAGACGGCCGCGCGAACGGGCTCGATCGTCGAGCCGCATTCCTCCCTCGCTTATCTAAGCATAATCGACACGATTCTATTTCGCTTTGTTTTAACTTCACCTTTAGAAAGCACTCATATGTGAAAATAGTGAAAATTTTTAAATCTATTAATTAATTAATTAATCTCGAATAATTTGCTGTGACTGTATTTTTAAATCGATTTCTTAGAAACAATCGCTTTAAAATCATGTTTAAATTCAATAATAATATAATCCTCGATTGTATTGAATAATTCTATCCAGTTATTATAACTGTAATAATGAGACAGCTATCGTCTTTCAGCAGTGGTGATAATTTCGTGAGGATATATAATATTTGAGGGTGATTTCCGTTAATCTTCCGAGAGCTTCTGCTTTCTCTAGATAAGCGAAATAGGAGTGCTTCGACATTCGTGCACATCTAAACACTCATCGTTTCCCCTTGGCCAGCCAACCCCCTCACACTTGCTCCTCCCACTGCCCTTCACACTGCCCTTACATTCTTGATCTTTAACCGCATTATCCGCTGTTGGATCCGGCAACAGTGCATTCAAGAAGAATCAACTATTTTTTAAATATCACGTGTCAAATTAATGAGCGGGCCAGGTAGCCGCGATATACATGTCGCACGGGCGGGGATCCCAAAAACTCGACTCGAGGCCCGACCCCATCTTATGCGATTATAATATTAGAAAAAAAATTCATTCTCTAACTTCCGTGAAGTTTCATCTCTCGTTTTTGCGAACTCGTTCCAGATTCGTTCATCCCTCGCGACCGCCCGCGGGGGATCGTGACAACTCCACGTACTTCTCTAAATAAATAAATAAAAAGAAACGAAGTAGAACGCGCGAAGAAATAACGATTATGTGAAATAAATAAATATAAATATATATGAATATATTGAGAAGAAATATAAATATATATATGTACACACGAGAGGAGCTAGAGTGGCCAATTATAGCAGTAACCGTCGATCCACGAATTTGCGGCGCGATTGGTTCTCGAGCGCGACTCCATGCCGAAAAAAGGGGAGGGAGGGGGAGGTAAAAGAAATTCCAGAAAACGTGAAATGGGAAGTTGAGGATGCAAGAGTGATAAATGTAGAGCGAGAACGAAGGAAGGGAAGAAAGAGAGCGTGAAAATGAGAAATACTGAAGATTAAGCGAGCGCGAAAAGCGAACGGAAGAGTCAGTCACGCTAAAGCTACTACGACCACTACCTTAGATAGATTAACGCTACTTTGCCGCTGATCTAATTGTTTACTGTCACGTGTTGCTGTAAACCTAAACCTAACGATACGATATTATATATATTTTATTTATATAACCTAATCAACTGTATTTATTGTAAATAGTCACGATGTTTGCTATGATATAATATATCTGTAATTGGATGGGAACCTGCCTGAAACTGCGCCCGAAGCTCTCTGTCCTCCCCGCCCCCATTTCCACGATTATAGAATCCGTACACACCCCATACACGAGTACAGGATATATATATATATATATATATGTATATATATATATATATATATATATATATATATATATATAAAGCATAACACATGGACACAGCACACACGCACACACGCTATACATAAACGCGGTGTCGACTACCGCAGCCGTTTAGCGATAATTTAGACGAGAAAATTAATGGAGAGAAAAAGACAGATGCATCGCGCGCGTTAAATTATCACTACGTCAATATTTCGCATCGACAGGCAATCGATTTCACGTAAAACGCTCTATTTTATCATAGGAAAAGAAGAAAAAAAGGAAGACTCATCCCTCCCCGCCATTCGATTAAACATTCCTCTCTCTCCCTCTACCATTTGAACCTTTCCGTAAACGAGAACGTTACGATGGTCATGAGTAATTTTTATAAATGTATTTTTTCGCCTTCCCCTTCTCCCCCGCGTGTTGAAAATACATCCTGATTCGATGATCATCGTAGAAGCGCCGGAAGTGAATAATTTACGGACTTTTCCACTTGAACCACTGCTACACGGCAGACGGCGATCCAACCAGCATGTCCAATAAACTTACAATATTACTATCTTAAGTACAATATATTAAGTGTTTTCAGAAAATATATGATCTATATATGATAATAAAAAACGGGAAAACGTTTCACCGGATTTGTCATTCACTTCTAAACGTTCACCCTCGATGTCTTCATAAATATATCGCTTCGTCCGTTATTAATTGACTTGTCTTCAGTCTTTTTCGTAAATCAAACGCTAAAAGCACGCTGATTAACTGAAATGTGAATAGTTTTTCTTTTTCTTTTTTATTAAATGAGAAGGCAAGCAAATATACCACGAAAGCAAGAAAATAATAAATTTTGATTTACCAAAAGTGGAAATATGACAAGCGTTGAAATAGAGGCAGTCTGAACATACGATTTTAATCGCATATAAGCTTCTTTTAAGCATCCAGATTTATAAGACACATTCTCTGTCATGTGCAGGCACTGAAAATTGCGCAAACAAATCAAGTATTTCATTATTAAAAAATAAATTAAAACAATTCTTTAACACTCGTATAACTTTCAAACAAATATTTTATGTTCGAATTTTACGTCAATTGCTACTTTCTAAATTGACTATGGTGATTGTATCTGTTTCAAATAAATTTGCTATTGATAGTGGATATATAATAATAATATATTTATTTAGTAATTAAATTGCTAATATGAATGAAATGAATTAATATAATCAGTAATGATCATAATTATACGATCATTGAATAAATACGACAGTTTATTGATTTTTCTAACTATTTTAACGCAAGTATATTGATTGTTTGGGAATTATATAGTTACTGATGAAATAGTTTATTTCAGGATGCAGTTGACCGGCTGAAAATTATGACAAACCGTCGTGACTTGTGAGAAACAGGAAAAAGAGAAAATCCCCGAGAAGAGTAAAGGGATCCGGATATTATTAGGCGCGACCGGATGTACGCTGCGCGTGAACGCAACTAACTCATTTCTCGGCATGAAAAAGAAAGTACGTGTTACTTGGCAGAAAATGGATCAAAACGTGACCGGCGCAATCTTCTATGACTAAGACCGGACGTAGCTTTTAACTTTAGAAAGCTATTTTAATATATTTCCTATAATTTTTTATTTAATTAATTTTTATTTAATTAAATATAATTCCTAAAACAATTAAATGAGAAGAATAATCGATTATGATTTTAGATTTACTGCATCTATTGTATTTCAGGATTAAAATCTTTATTTAATTTAATCAGGAAAAAATTACTTTCAGTTACATATAAGTTACTTTTTAAATAATCTTATATGTGTTTGTTATAGAAATTGAGTACAAAAAATAATATAAAATTAGAGCAAATGATAAAATATAATATAAAAATATAATATAAAAAATAAAATATCTGAACTTATTGTATTCAACTTTTATAAAAAGTAACTTATAAATAACTTGTAAAATATAATAATTTTCATCGTGAATTTAACATTATATTCAATAATGTATATAATATTCTGATTTTTCTTTCATATAATTAATTACATATATTTAAAGACTTATTATTTATTTTCAAGTTTTTAATTTTTATTTTTTATCTTTTCTAAGATTGATTTATTCTTTTAAAAGTTCTTTTTACTTCTTCAAATTTACCTGTTCAAGAGATACAGAACAGCAACTTTGTGGAATGCTTATTTGATGATCTAACCAGTCTTTGGATGATTTAATTCCACAGCATTTTAACTAAAACGTATCATTGGTAGTAAAATATGCAAAGAATATACAATTGAAAAATATAATGTTATATAAAGTTCTTACATATCTATGAGTATTATCCCATGCTTTCATAGTCCAATCTAAAGATTGATAATTTTCCAAAGAGTTGTTCATGTCATCTCGAATTTTTTTTGTAATCATGTCGAAAAATGGAAAACTCATTGTCAGACATATAAATACAGTACAGAGAGCGATCGATTGGCATATTAAGTACTAAAAGATAAAATACGCGGCATTAGAAGACTATTTTCAAATTGCCCATTTTATGCTTAATTTTCCAAGTAGGCTGATATAATATTTTAAATCAGAAATTGCGTTTTCAAAAGATTTCTTTTTTGCTTTATTAATTCAACTTACAAAAATCATAAAATGAGTTTTTTTCTTTGTGATTCCTATAATTCCAGTAAAAGCTACAAGAGACACAAACACTCCTAGAATTAATATAATAGTCATGAAAAGCTGTTGGCTGAGCAGTCTAGATGTAAAGTTTGCATCAGTCAACATCCAGATAGCTATTGTTATCGCCGTTACACCTGTGAGCTTAAATAAACTTTGTTTAATTAAATCATTCTTATATCCAAATCTATAAATTATATGTACTAAACTTCTCTATCCATTTACTAATACTCACAAGAACTATGCTGTTAAGCAATAAGAAAGAGAATTTGAGCCAGTTCTCCGACAGACCTTTCGGCAGACAAAATAGTTCAGCCGTAGAAGTACTGATATTTTTGGAACTCTTTTCTGTCGAAATAGTTTCATCACTTTCAGTAACTAATTCGTCATCGTCTGTATCTGTTTCAATCTCGTTCTCATTTTCGTCACGCCCCATTACTCTCGGTTAAAATTTCCGTCAATTCATTAATTACGTATTCTAGTAAAACGCGTCACCTACAGAGTTGACTTATTATATCCTTTAAATTTGACATTTCGAGTCTAAAATCATTTTATGACAACGTTAATGTCAATCGGTAAGTTGAGCATTTACTATAAACTTTTCTTTAAATAGGTTTGAAAAAATATTAAAAATCTAGAAAAACAAAAAAATTATACAGTTTAGAAGTCTCACTTCAAAAATCAATAAAATTAGGCTCATTCGACGCGTTTTTGCATGAAATGAAAGAATCTGGCAGAAAAAAGTGCCGCTTTGCCTTGCGAATCGAAATATTAAAGTTGACGATTATTGAGGTTAGGAAATCTGTCACAAAGATAAAATGAGGTCTATAATTGTACTATTTCACATGGGTTTTTGACGCGAAGCGACTCTCATCTCCCTCCCCTTTTGAGGAAAACTCAATCAAAAGCGTTAAAACGTTTGTCAATTTTTTTCAAAATATACGACATCACACATGTCTAGCTCATGTATTAGCTCGCATTAAATACATCTATCCTTGAAAATAAAAAATGTTATATTTTTCTTATATCAAAAAAATACCATATTTTCATTTGTTTTCTAAATATGAATTTACTTTTTGAGATATCTTCAAGACATCTAAAAGAAGTGTTCAAGACATCAAAAGAAATTTTTAAGACATTTAGAAAATATCTTTAAGACATCTTAAAGAGAGACATCTTTTATATCTAAAGATATCTTCCTTATATCTAAAGATATCTAAAAAAACATCTTTTATATAATTTAAAGATGTTTTTTAGAATTCTACGAGATGTCTTTAAGATATCTTTAAGATATCTCTAGATATCTGAAAGATATCTTAAACTGTTGTCTAAAATGTTTTAGGTCCCTAAAAGATATATATTATTGAAGATATATATTATTAGATATATATTATTGAAATTATAATTATGCTTCGGATAGAACGGGATTTGCAGAAAAGGATTGGAACATACCTGGAATCTTCTAAATATTAGGATATATCGAAATTTCCGTGTAACAAATACGACTTGAATAATCTGGAATTCCAAGTATACTTCAGATATAACGAGATTTGCAGACAAAGATTGCCATGGAACATATCTGGAATTACAAATATTGGGACATAACGTAATTTCCATTCAGCAAATTCGATTTGAATGATTTAGAATTCCAAATATGGTTCGGACAGAATGGAATTTGCAGACAAGAGTCAGTATGGAACATATCTGATGGAACATCCATATGTAATTTGGATATAACAAAATTTCCAGTGCAAGAAATCATATTTGACCAGGTATGTTCAAATTCATATATGGACATATTTGGAATTTTTAGCAGAGAATGTATTGCTAATATTGGCGAAATATTGAAGATCCAAATGAATGGCCAAGAAATTATGGATACGCGTAGTCGACATTTCGGACTTGTTCAATACTTTCATTCTTATATTTCGCACGATTTTGTAATATTTCAGGTTGAAAATTCATTGATTCAGTAACAGAATTTTTTTGCAAATTTGTTTTAGGATTAATTTTATTGATACCAACTAGTGAAAGTTTTGTTATTTAAATTTGTATTGGCCGTCATATTTTTGGGCACGGTACCAGCTGAAAGATTTAAGTAAGAAAATCTTTCTTCCTAATTAATATAAGCGCATACTCATTATCTTATACTCTTTTAAAATATACTAACTATATATACTACTGGTTTGCTCATTTTTTCTTTCCATATTTGAATACTAGAAAAAATTCGTCTTTTAACATCATCTGTAAGATGTTTAATTTTTTTAATATTGAGTGATTGAACTACTTTGTGTATATTTTCAATTAAAATATTTGTACTTATTATTCATTATTATTATCATTATATATAAGTTGCTTTATTATCATTTCATTGTCATTAATATAAAAATAATTTTTACAATATTTTGTTGTTCTAATTCTATAGCCATTTTTTTAGGGTGTGGTCAACGCGATGTTGCAAACGTTTTGAAACGTTTTTTAATTGATCAGTTTGTAAAATTCTTCTAATTGATCCATCAAATGCATTTGTAGCGAGATTTTGATCATAGCTGCTGTTACAAATAAATTATATAAAATAGAAAAATATTATTAGTTCTGTTTAAAAATAATACTTAGTAATATCAGAGAGAAACTTGAAAGAGAACATGATGGCCGAAAACCTGTAATCGCAAAATGCTTGTGGCTACGTGTGGTGTGCCCAATGTGACGCCGAGCGTGTCTGGGCGCTGACGTGGCTAATAGCGAAGAAAACTTGGCGGGAAATCATTAAGTTCACAAAGAAATGTTACTCATTGTTTCTGACTCACAGGCCATAAGACGGTTTAATATAAACTCAAATAAATATTTGAAACGTACAGATCGAAAAAGTAGACACGTAATTACGTGCGTTACAGCTTTAGATATCGATCGCATTATTAGGTTAGAAACTCAAAATGAGAAACTCAAAAATCACAATATAAGCGTTTATCTGACAGCGCGAGTAATTACCTAACATGAACAGTAATCGATGCCGATCGATTTCGCAATGAACATAAAGATAATTTACCGAGCATTAACTTAAAATCGCCGAAGCGAAAGATCCGCAGAACGCCACATCAAAGAGAGAGGGAAAAGAAAATCGGAAAAAAGAACCGACTCGAGCGCCAAAACTAATGCTTGCAACGCCACATACGGGAGTTATTTAGAGTTATCTGGGTGCGATTCCGTAAGGGACTCTGCACAATAAAAGGAACAGAGAACAGAGAATAAGAATTTCAACCTATCAGAAATGTATTATGGAATACACAGTTTTTGATAGATTGAAATTCTTGTTCTCCGTTTCCTGTTCCTTTTATTGTGCGGAGTCCCTTATGCCCAGGGGCGAGATTCTGTAAGGGGCTCCGCACAATAAAAGAAACAGAGAACAGAGAATAAGAATTTCAACCTATCAGAAACTATGTATTCCACACAATATATGATTTCTAATAGGTTAAAATTTTTATTCCTGTTTCTTTTATTGTGCGGAGCCCCTAATTTCTAAATACAGCCATTGCGGTTTTCCATCAGTAAATATCTAGTAATTTTTAGTGGAATTTACGAATGCGAATGAAAATAAATCTGAAATTTGACATCTTTATTCAAATAAGTTTATGGCTTTAATTTTCATATATTTTCACTGAATTTGCCGAATGTCGCGTACCAGTCACAACTGCACAAAATTTTATCCAGTTTATTTAAAAAAAGGAGTACATGGCTCAAAACAGGACAGTGTAAGTATTTATTCGAGATATATTTTAGATAAAAAATAAAAATAAATTATCTTTTATGGAAGAATATTATTGAACTCGTGAAAAATCGATTGGAAATAATTAGAAAACCGTTTAAGAGAGAATCTAATATTGTATACTATTTGTTCTAATAGTTTTTTCACTAATTCAATAATACATATTTTCTCACAAGAAGAAAACATAAAATAATTGTTTATTATATTTTATACTTTTATAGCAAGAAAACACGAAGTTCTCGGACAACACAACTGCAATATACCAAAATGTTGGATTTTTTAAATTTAAATAAAGGTATAATATTAAGATAAATATAATATAAAGGTAAAGTACTTTTACTTAAATATAGGTTATCTATTTCTATTTTAAAAGATCTTGCTGAAGGAAAATACAGTTCTTTACATGGAAAAGAAGAGACACAAAAAAAGTGGACAGAGTTAGCTGCAAAATTAAATTATGTTCAAGGGGCGACAAAAACTGCCGAACAGTGGCAAGTGGTATGTGCGTAATATATTATATTTAGAAGCTCTCCAAATTATCTCCATATCATTCATTATTAGAATATCAAAATATCTTAAACATTGCAGTTTATTTTATCAAGGCAATGAGCAGCCTTAGTAATATCAAGCATCTCTTGATAAAGTGAAATACAATTTTCTCAAAATATTAGTATTTTAATAAATAAATTTGGACACGGAGATAATTCGCAAAATGCACATATGCTATTTGTCAGACTTGAAACCTAGTTGTAAACTGTATTTCAAGACATAAACATTCAGCGTTTCATCAGTGTGTTTGAGCTAGAAATCATAGATAAGATTCATGCAAAAATATTAAGTACTAACATCCACTGATCATATGTGGCCTTTCTTATATTGTTTTAATATATTACAGATTTTCATATAATATATTTCAAAAATAAAATGAAAAATAATTCTATATATTTAGGTTTGGAGAGACTTGAAAAGTCGTACTTCTGTGAAAGTACGCGATTTGAGAAAGGCTAAGGGAATAATAGGAAACAAATTCAAACAACTTGCAGAATTGTCAGAAATAGAACTGCGGGTTATTGAATTAATCGGCTTGGATATTGAAGGGAGTAAGGATTGTGCTGAAAATATTCCAAATGAGGAGGTACACACATACACACGCACACGCGCGTGCGCGCATACACACATTATATATATATATATATATATATATATATTCAATTTATGTCGAAATTATAACATCTGATGTTATAATTACTATTCATATTAGATGCCGTGTAAAATATAGTACAAAATACTTCCCACGGACGTCCTAAAGACATTTAGAAGACATCCTTTGTCCCAAGAATATCCTCAAGATTTCCCACAGATTAATTGTGCTATGTAGAAACACTATTTTACGACAAAGTTACTATATCGATGTATAACAACTTCGTCGTAAAATAGCGTTTACATAGCATTTAACGTCAGTTATAACATCGAATGTTATAACTTCTTATCGACATGAATTGAACCGTGTAAATCTAGTAAATGAAATATAATTGACTAATATAACATATGCTTTTTTCCATATTTATAGTCTTTACAAAATAAACCGTTTTGTGGAAATTCCACGATATTAGTAGATACCCCGCAAGTAACAAATGTTTGCAATATCCTTCCACAAGAAAACTTGCAAGAAGATCTGCTTCAAATACATACTTCAAACAAAAATGAAGGTGATCATTTTTATTATATTATAAATTAATATTGAAATAAAAAATGAACATATTATATAAACACTTTATATAGTTATTTTTATTGTATTAATTTAAAAATAATTATTGATTATATTAAGAAATTTAATTTTAGACCGCATGTGAGAACATAATCAATATTAGAAATAAAGGCCTATAATGGTCAAAGCTGAATCTTTTAACGCTTAAAATAATTCAATTTTGAATTATTATATATACTGTATATGTACTTGCATATATATCATATTTGTAGTGTTTCGAACTGCGCGCCAAATTATTTTTCTGAACTATAAACGTAATTAAACTACTTTAGTAATCGTAAATTAAATTGACAAGCAATTTTAATAATTTGGTGCTCAGGCATTATATTATAAGGATATTAATATATTGAAAAATTAATAAATTTATTAATAAAGTCCAAGTCAGAGCGGAAGACATAACTATGATTACATTTACACGGTCATCCTTAATCGGGTTTCATAATATTCATAGTTAGAAATTAACTAATCACAGTCATTCCATTCTTCAGAGGAATAGCTAGTTTTATAACTATGAGTTATTAAATCTGATTTTGTGTGTGTGTGTGTGTGTGTGTGTGTGTGTGTGTGTGTGTGTGTGTGTGTGTGTGCGCGCGCGCGCGCGCGCGCGCGTGCGTGCGTGCGTGTGTGTGCGTGTGCGTCTAAACGTAGTTAATAAGCAAGTTTTTTTTCAATATATGTACGTATGCGTGTATATATGTACTGTATAATAAACAATTAATACATTATTTATATTAATTATAATTAATATTTACATTAATTGTAATATATTTTTTATTTATAGTTGATTTCTTGGATACTGACATATACAGCCAATATGACGATCATGACTTAATATTTCTTGGAAAAGCATCTGACAACGAAATTCCCGTGCAACAAAATTTACAAAATGCTGATTCAACTCATCGGAATGAAACCCATCAGACTGTTGAAACTGCTGTTGTTTCTATAGACTTAGAGAAGCAAACGAAGAGAAAAACTCCATATATACTTCCTGCTTCCACACCATCGGATCTACCGATTACTACTCACAGTAATTTATCACCTCTTTTGAGAAGATGTAGTAAGGGTATGAATAATATTATAAAATAATATAATAATATTATATAATTGTACGAAAATAAAAAAATTCTATTTTCGATTTTCGTACATTACAAAATTTTTTATAGTACTTTAATTATGGATATTTATAATGATTTTTAAATGTATAAAATTGTAGCAAATCCTATACGACAATCTACTGAGCAGCTTTATTCGAGGGAGCAGTTTGAATGTATTGCTAAGAAGCAAGCTGATGCTATGATGGTAAGATAAAAATCTAAAAAATTGGATTAGAATTGAAATTTATAATTCTTTTGAGTTATATGATACAACTATGTTGTAATATTCTCAAATATTATAGATACTTGCCGAGGCATCGAAAGCTCATGCAGAAGCAGCTAGGATGAATGCCCTTGCAATGACAGAAATGGCTAAAGCTGCTACAAAATTGGCAAAAAATGCAGAGTTGCAAAGTGTAAATGAGACAGATAGGATACGAGTAATGGAGAAAGTAACAGAAGTATTGGAAAATTTATTGTCAATATACAGTTATATTCATTAAGAAGTAAGAAATGTCATAGATTGCTATAAATTATGAAAGTCATACAATATTATCTAATAAATTTCATTTAATTTCAGATCATATACAAGTATTGGAAGTAGGATTTGACAGGAGTATTTGGATAAAACTTAACATTTAAATTATTACGCAAGATAACGCAATTTTGTATAATGTTTGAAAGAGAATTAAATAATCACTACTTTAGTTGGAAGAGAAAATGTCTCTGAATTGTGATTAAATAATTACTTTAGAGTTGGTACAAAATAAGATATAATATATTAAATTTTTATTTATATTTATATTATTATATATTTATATATATATTATATTTATATTATATTTATATTATTTTTTATTATTCCTTATTTATTTGATATTTCTCGTTTATTTTTGTCATTAAATATTGTTTATATAATAAATAAAAATGTAAAGTAAAAATATAGTATAGTAATAAGTAGAAATATAAAATATTAATGAGGTATGATGATTCAGACTGCATGCGGTACGCATTTAGCAACTCTTTCTTTAATATGTAATAATCTATAGAAATTATCAGAATAATTTCGCGAATATATGTTTTATAATTTAAGTATTTGTAAAAAGAGTTTATTATAAATTTGGACTTTCAACTTTTATTTTTAAAAATTAAATAAATATAAGAACTTATCTTTTTCTGGAAAATGAAATTGATTATGCAGATCGACAACTGTTCAATTTTTGGTCTTTAAAGAGTATTTATATTGCACTTGTAAAGTGCATATATTATATTGCACTTATAAAAATTGTCACGAACGCCGTGCTTATGCGACATGATAACAAAATAAAATTGGAAGTAATTAAACATCACGTTCGATTAATGCATGACCGTGCGACTTCGGATGAATACCGAAAAAGTTGACGGAAGATGCTTTGTCAGTAAGGATATGAAAATAAAAACAGGATATAACTGAATTGGAGCACTGATTCGTTCACAATTTGGATTCACAAAAGAACACGTCCGAAATCGGTCCGTTAAACATCTGTATAACACGTCAAAAAATATTTAAGTAACAAAAGACAAAAGTGAAGTAAAACTTTATTACTAATAATTTACTCTAATACTTATTTCTTAAAAAATGTGTGAGACTTAATTTTGCTCCGATCTCGACATCTCCTACATCGCCCGTTGTGTCCGCTCCTGATATAACAAAATAAAAAATAAAATATTGGGAAAGTATTGGAAATGTATTTATATACTGCTTGTCTACTATATAAAAAAAGATATCTGTTTTGGCAGGCTATTATAAAGTTGTTCTTTTTACTGTATATGAAACAAACATCTGTTTAGATAGTTTATAAAGTTACATTATCTCTTTAATTTGAATTATTAGTCATAATTATAAAAGATTCATATTGTATAATTACAGTTCCATATTTTGCTGATTGTATTTTATTGACAACATTAGAATGTTCACAATGTTTCACAATGTTCGATATATTATGTATGTGCGATTAAATTATATAATATAATATAATAATAAAATTGTAAAACACGATTGTATAAACTGTTTTGTTACAAAATAAAATGTTATTATTATTTTATTTTATTATTAAATAATTACTTTGTTTATAAATTATATCAACAAAAAAGATTTTTTAACAAATCTTTTCTAAATATACGAGACTACCAAAATATATTGTATAAGTTATAGCTATTGTATCTTATATATATATTTTTTATTAAAAATAATAAAGATTATTATTTTTAAAGTACAATAATTTTTAATAAATTTCTAATAAATTTCTAATAATTTCTAATAAAGCTGTCTTTTGATTCTAATGGATTATTACCGTTGACTATTTGGAGTAAGATAAATTAACTATTTGGGATAATATAAAACGAATTATTTTTGCTATTACAAGTGGATTTCAATTTGATAATAAAAAAGAGTTCTTAGTCATAGAGATACAAAGAATATTTTGCTGCATAATGATTAAGTAAATGTATATTTCCAATTATTATATGAATTCTTAAATATTTTTTAATTAAGTGTAAGATTAAATCGTAGTTCTATGGAACAAAGTCCAGATCGAACTATTACTTATAATTATTTATGATACGGAACAACGGTTTTCGTTGCTATTCTACTTCCGAGCCTCCTCAACCTCCGAATCTTCCGATCCCCCCGGTTACCCTGATCATTTTACATTTCCGCTCCAATGCCATGGATTGCATATAAAGATTTCCTCATCAGTTTCGCAACAGATATCATTACGTCCGTACTGGAAAAAATTACGCGTAATTATAATCTTACACGATGTTTTTCATATAATTTAAATTATTTAATTCAATATATTTTTGGACCAATCTATATTATTCACATACTCATAAAATTTTACTGTAATTAACACTTAAATTTTGTTATACTTACTTAAAATATTCAAAATATAACATTTTATATGGAAATATCTTTCACTCTTTTTTATTCTGTTTAATTCTGCTCGAAATAAAGAGGAGTATACTTAATACATCAGATTAACATAAAATATACGTGATATATATATATATATATATATATATATATATATATATATATATTTGCAGGCATTCTGTACTACGATTAAAATTATCGAGATAAACGCAAAACAAAGAAGTACAATGAGTTTTCCCATTTTGATTGTTTGAGAGATTTCTGTTTTATAATAATATTATATAGAAATATTGAGAAAATATTGTTTATACAGGCAGCCTTATAATACTTATTTATTATATTTTGGAATATACTATATTACGAAGAATATTGCCGAAGTCTCGGTGGTCGAATGATGAAGATGTCCGCACAGAATGGCAGATTTCACGTTCAGATCTCGGCTGGAATAATATTTTTTACAATAAAATTACTTCACATATTTAAAAATGTTTATTAGCGTCAAATTATTAAGGTTTTTCTAAGGTGCCTATCAGTATCAATATTATTTAAATTGCTTGTCAATTTATAATTGTAACATTACTATTTGTGACATTACTATTCTCCCCTATTATTTACTTTTAATACAACACTTTTAATACAACTATGCAAAAAAAAATCATAAAGTACGTTACAATCAAATTACTTTTATATATTTTTCAGATTATATGGCAAATATAATTTAAGTAGAGGCTTTCCA
>Ga0157363_1002600_pt1 | contig 16007 bp, 7 predicted proteins | sample AttsexASBM1_FD_111477 | JGI IMG/M metagenome (GOLD analysis project Ga0157363, IMG submission 111477) | Fungus gardens microbial communities from leaf cutter ant in Ribeirão Preto, State of São Paulo, Brazil - Atta sexdens ASBM1 | ecosystem: Host-associated > Fungi > Mycelium > Unclassified ...
CGAATATGCTCTTTTGTTATTGCCATCGTGAACACTACTGATTTTTGAGATTATGTGCATCAAACGTCAAGCCATATGGCATTTTAGAAGGCCAAATGTTAACGCTTTAAAACCACAAAAAGGTGGGAAGATATATAAAATTTTAATTGTTATTTCGGTTGTATCAAATCTAAAGCTCAGAACTTTTTTGTACACCTAATATATTGATGTTATACATTTCTTGTTGTTAAAATAACGCAATTTATAAGTGCGTTAAATAATTAGTATAAAAATAATGTATTTTAAAACGTAAATTCTAAAATAAATGAATAAATTTAACACATGTATTATACATTAATTTTACTAAAATGTGTTAATTTAACATATCATTCATTTGGTATAATATATAATTCATAAATTGTCATTTTTTAGTTGTTTGCAAAAGAAGCATGAAATTTAAAGTGAAAAAGAAAAAATAGAACATTTTAAAAGAACATACATTTATTCTTCTGTAATCAGTTGTTGTATCAAAACTGCATTTCAAATAGTCCATATCACTCGACTAAAAGTACGTTCGGGAAGATACTATTAGCGCTATTTGTGTCATTCTATCCTTGTTTTATGTTCAATAAACAACGATGATAAAATGATAGATGTACCGCTAATGTCTGCCCAAACGCATAGGAAAGGTATTTAAACCCATAAGGGGTATTTAAATAACTTCCTAAAACCCCTTATGGGTTTAAATATTTTCCCTATTAAAAAAAATTATGTCACACAGTTGCCTGATGAAATAATTAAAACATATAAATCATTTACGGATTGTTTCAAATCAGTATGTGATTTTTTTATAATTACGTATTTTATAATTACGTATTTTGGAAAATCATATAATATATATTTTTTTTCTTTTAATTCTATTATTCAATTTTTTAAAATTTGATAACAATAAAATTACATAATAATAGATGAAACTATTGCTAATATCATGTGATTTTTCGAATTATATCATTTGAAAAAAATCACCTACTAATTTGGAACACTCTGTTACGTAATTTACATGTTTTGATTACATGATTTCATCATGTTACATTGTGATATAATTTTTTTCGGTAGAGTAGACTCTAATTTGCCTTCTGTCCTCCTAAAAAATTCCTACGTCCATCTTATGCATCTTATGTTGAATTAATACAAAAATTTAGATCATTTGAAACATATAAAATGTATTAAATTTAATAAAAATTTTCCAATTGTGATGTATCTTTTATTCATTAATTGTGCATGTTCTATTATTATGTTGGGTAAATGTATAGTATAACGGATCACCCTCCGATGATCTTGACTTTACAACATGTATTGTTAAGGTCATGACCGCGTGATCTTCGGAAGGTTTTAATCCGCAATCATCCTTTTGTTAAAAAATTATTAATAAAAAGAGTTTAAAAAATAACGTAGGTAACGTAAGTAACATTGTTACTATTATACATGCAATATTAAATACCATTCTACGTAAGTTTTGACTTACGAAGTGACTTTTACCCGCCTCCTCCCTCCTGCTTCAGGGGCGACTTTCATCGTAGGGGGGAGGGGGATGAAAGTCAACGTTTCGTGTTGAAAGTCAAAACCTATGTAGAATGGTATTTAATATTACATATATAGCAGAAACAGTGCGTTATTTTTCAAACTTTTTTTGTTAATAACTTTTTAACGAAAGACAACCGCGGACTAAAATCTTCCGAAGATCACTCGAAGTCATGACCTTAACAACACATTAAGGTCAAGGTCATCGGGGAATGGTCTGTTATATTGTACATTTGTCATATGTTGTTTTCTTTTTTGAAATATATACATTCTGCTATTGAAATTTAATACTAAATGTATAGTCTGATATTATCGAAGAGCGATGACTTCGGCAAATTAGCTGATTACGATGGAAGAAAGAGCGATTTTGTAGCTTGCACTAGGCAAGAGAAAGATGATTCTTTTGTTACTTTGTCTTTCTTGTAATAGACTTCGAGATGTCTTCCGCCAGCGAAGTCAATTTAATTCAATCTAATCACGATTTGTATGCCTCCTGTGCGTGTTGACTTTATTTTATATTACTTCTGATGGCAAAGAACAACATGATATAAAGATTAAACTAACATTGATGGAACAAAAAGAAAAGTTACTTTTATGGCAAATTTTGCACTCGCGGCAATTCAATTTCGTCGCGTAACACATCGGCGAATGCTATGTAATCTTACGTTTACGATATCAGGCTCGATATTTGTTACGTTGCATTCTATCATCTGTTTTCGCACATCTCCCATTCTCATCGTGGCAAATCCAAACTATTACGTCGAAAACCGATTCGTTTAGCTTTTTCTTAAATTAAAGTTCTTGTGTCACATTAATGGGATCCATCTGTAAACCACGAGAATTTGTAGTGCTATGTGAGAAGTTACGAAAGAGTCAAACGATCATAAAAGTTGCTTTTCGGTATTCTAAGCGCGAGTTTGAAATCCCATTACAGGATAACTATGAACGCGTGCTATCAAATGCATACAAATTTAATCCGTATATCTTTGTGTGTTCCTCATTCCCAGCGTCATTACCTTGTATTTGCGAATGCTTATGTTGCGTATGCTGCAAGAGAAGATGACCTCGCGGCCAATCGCGGCGGTCTGATTTCCAACTGGTGCTACGAAAATCGGGCCCGTGGCACTATTTGTCGAATCTGAAACATTTATTTTCACCGATTTAATCTCGTATAATTTAATGAGGAAGAAGTAGGTCATTTTGCCATAAGATCTTATTCAGTAAGTGATATTGCATTTAAGAGAAGATTCCTATTTCCAAATATTTCTATTTCACATATAATTATACATTATAGAGTATCTCAGAAATAAGATAGAAGCCGCATACACGAACAGTGGCAGCGGTGACGCGCAGCTGAGAGTGAGGCGCGATGGGCCGTGCTACGAATTCGCGCGATGTGGCTTCACCACACATTGACTGATATGTTTCCTTTTTTAATTCAAAAACAGCGAATATCTTAAAACGGTATGAGACTTTTTTGTTCTCCTTGACCTATTCTACATCCTCTCAATGCGGTTCCTACCTTATTTTTGAGACACCCTGTATAATAAAATTACTGAGATAACTTCCCCGTTCAATCGACAATGAGTAATAATTTAATGTCATCCTTTATTTTAAAACCTCATTCAATGGTGCGAAAGAGATTAATGGAAAAATATATTGGAGTAGAAATTTTATTGTTACTCTATTCATTATAACGACGGTGAAATCTCCTTTGAAAATATTTCGACGGGTCGTCCCGCCGAGACAGGGCGCCAACTTGCTGATTAGCCGTGTGTGAAGTTGGACCATCGTTGCCATATGAAAAATTAACATATCTCAGTATTTTCTCTCCAACCTTATATTCATGGCCTTTTTTTTGCGCCCGAAGCAAAAAAAGTAAATTCCCAATTTCTTTCTGATGAACTTCTATCAGATTACTATCAACTGAACGTAATGATATCTTTCTAATAATAAACTAATTTGCAAATTCTATAAAAATCATGCTATAAAAAATTATTAGGCACTAAGAAATCTTTACTTTATTACATCTCCCTCTATCCAAAATAATCTTCGAAATCCTCGAATGTACGAATAATAAATTATTGGATGCGCAATACTTTTCTGCAATAATTCGTTAAAAGGTTAGATGATAAAATATGTGAAGAAAAATGTCGGACCAATCACAGATGAATTTACGCGTTAACTCTGATTAAAAGGCTTGTAGTTGTATCCTTATTTTAATGTCTAATGAAAAATAAATATATAATGACGCGATAGCACTGACAGCGCGCTCCCCAACGCCTCAACGACTCTACAAAAAACCATAAATTACTAGCGATCTTCTATATTCGCGAAAAAAAATACAAACTACGTTACAAAGAAAAGGAGACTTGCAAAATAATTTATCGGTCTTAGTTCGCTCAGTAATTAAAATTTTAAAATAAAAGTTACAAAAAAATTTAACTATATTTGCTCAACAGTTATTTCAAAAAATTATTCATGTATGGAATTCCACACACGAAAAATTCTGAAAACGTGTGAAGTACTCCATACACTCTCTGCAAAAGTTGGCATTTAGGCGCTGAGAGCACAAATAATGAGTAAGTGCCTATTTTAATGTTTCTTAAACATTATTGCAGAGAGTAGGGGACTAATTATCGCTGTTTATTCACACGCCTGTGTTGGTGGATTACAACACCCTTAAACAGATAATGTCAAGTGGTCCGAAGGCAAATCGAAGCTTGGGATCGAAGTTCTGAGGAACTTCAAGAGTGACTTTGTATGTGAAAATTTTTGTTTCTGATAAGCATGCAGTTCAATCTTTTTATTTTGCAATGTGTCTATGTGACACGAATACCTAATAAATCCTAAGTATTCGCGTCTTTTATATACACGGGTGCAAGAGAAATAGATATCTACCCTTCAACAAAGTATTACAATCGTATTATATGATTTCATATCACTAACGAGCAAAATATAGCATTATAACTTGGAATTAAACAGAAAGAAGAGATGAAGAAAGGCAAATGCTATTCAAATTTAAGCCATCGCGAATATTCGCCCTTATTCTGCATTCCTGTTTTATCAATTTTTCTGCACATTTACTCTTTTTTTGTCTCTCTCTCTCTCTCTCTCTCTCTCTCTCTCTCTCTCTCTCTCTCTCTCTCTCTTTATCTTTTTGTTTTTCCGCATTTCGCACCGCGACTTCCACTCAATCAGCAGACACTATATCCAATAAGTAATATCCAATCGATCCAATATTAAATCCAATGATAAATATCGATTCAAATTGTCTTCATAGATTTAACGTTTCTCACACCGCGGGACAAATCGCTAGGGAAATGAAAGCTGCCAAATTAGAAATGGAAAAAATTAGAATTACTAATAGTAACTATTCAACGACAATAATTATAAACATTCAATACTACTGCATTGAATACTGTAACACTAGTAATAAGTAGTTTCCACTACATAATTATAAACTACGGATAAGTATGAACATTTAGAATGTAATAGTAAGAACTACTGAATAATCACTAGTGCAAAAGAATTGCTAGTTCATAATAGTGCACAACAGTGATACTACTGACATTTAATAATGTTACTATCATTTAATAATATTGATGATATTTAATAATGTTGATATCAGTAGTACTATTGATACGCAATAGTGTCACTGTTGAACCAGTGTTACTACTGCAGTAGTATATGACGACATATAACTATTTTCAGTAATTGTAATATTTGTATAAAAAATTTATTAGAATAAAATTAATATATCGTTAGAGCATTTAGTATTATTTTAGCTTGTAGAAATAATATTTTATAATATTAAATTATATTATTAGTAAATTATATTATAGTATTAAATTATATTATAGTATTAAATTATATTTTATAGTATTAAAAACAAGTTATTATTATAGGTATATCTTCATTTGTAATTATTATTTAACATCAATTATTTTTTCTATTCCATTTCTTTCACAACAGCTATGTTAGATATTCGTGGTTTTTCAAAGATGCAGTACGATCGCAGAAATCAAGCATGCTAAGTGGAGGTACATATCCGAATGAATGACCGCATGGGAGCATAAAATTAGTTCCCGAATTCATAAAGGAAACTTTTTTATTATAATTTTGTCGTGTATCCTCTAAAATATGATGATGATCAATAATACTTATTTTTGTAATGAAACTTCAGTGAAATTTTAACGAAATTTTTTCCATTACTATTACATTATTACACTACAAGCGAATTTATTATTGCACTATTTTCACTAGTAGTGACACTAGTAGTTTTTTTCCGTAAAGTTACAGAATCCTTGTCATCATAAAAAAAAGAGAAAAAAAAGATGACCATTATAACGGTGTAGAAACTCATACTTTTTTGTACTGAGTGAACGACCCGAAAGGACAGATGGAAGAATAGATGAGCCAAGGAGAATGTAGGGAAAGAGGAAAAAAACTTTTGCCGTTCGCGTTATCTTAAAATATCTTTGCGTGTTCTATAACATAGTAATGGATTCAATTTCGGTTGTTGTAAAAAATGGTGTTGTATAATAATATATTTTACAATACATCGGAAATATATTTCTCTTAAAACAATAAATTTAAGGCTTCGAGAAAAATATAATAACAGAACATACAGAATGTACAATCGTGTACGTAAATCATAGGAAAGGAAAGAAGAATGTTGTAGAAGAAACGTAAAAACATGTAAAGTAAAACATAAAAGATAAAAGTAAATTAATATATAAATAGTAAATCTAAAGAAATGAACAAAATTAAGGTGTACGTTAAAAATAATTTATTATAATAAGAATGTTGAGAGAGAGAGAGACAGGATGTTTTGTCTTAAGTATAATCAGAGCACCTTGAGAGATAGTGATATATCCACAGCCGTTTGAAAAAATAAAATTGAAACATAAATATGTCAATGATTACAAGCTATCAGTAAAAATCTCTTACATTACGTTTGTTAAATTGAGTGAGTATATTTTTTTTTTTAGTATAATCACTTCTTTTTATAAATGTATTTTTTATAAATATATTTTTTTATAAATATATTTTATATTCACTTAAGAGTATGATTAATCTTATGTATTTATTAATATTATTTATCAAAAAAAAAGACTAATAATAAGCTAGAGACACTGTGAGATATTTTTTGTTCCTTTTACTTCAGTAAAGGATATGTGTGTAATTGACTTGCATTTGTTGAACACTCATATGGTTAACTATTTTAACGTCCGTGTTGTAATTTTTATTATCTTTTTTATAAGAGAAAAAGAAAGAATTTTTCTGTCCTATATAGGGGCACTGTGAGACATTTCAAGAATTGATAAGTTATAAAATGTTGAAGAACAAGCACGTGTCTTTTTGTTTCAATTAATAGTTTATTAATATAATCTATATCAAATATTTATATAATATTAAAATATTATAAAATTTAACATAAACATAACTTAAACATTTTTTTATAAAGAATAAAGCAATTTAAATTTTCTTTGGTAACTTTTGTACGTAAAAGTCGTAATTTTTTTGCTCAAATGGAGCAAAGACAGATTTATATTAAAACGGTACAATGTCTGCTGCTCGGAAATATCGGATTAAGACAGCTATGAGACTTTTAACTAAATATAACTCAGTTTGAATAGTAAGAGGAATTTAATTAAATCTTTTTTTTAAATAAGAAATTTCTTTATTATCATCACTGTCAAAGTTCTTGACAATTTTTTTTATTCTGTAAATAGAGCTTGAACTTTTTTCCCCCAAAGAATGCTGCCACTATAAAGTCTTTATGTTTCTGATGCTTAAAACATAAATTTTTTATTATAAATATTTGTTCATGCCTAACACTGTAAAATTTAATCCACAGTGTTAAAAAGGCACTTAAAGTTAATCAAAAATAAAGTTAAAAATTAAATGAAGCATTAAAACAGCCTTTAAAATCTTATAATACTCCGGAAATAAATCACATGTCCAAACATTTCAAATTCTTAGCTATTTTTTAATCTCAACTGATCATTTTCAATAGCGAATGAAAAATAAATTACAGTTGAACCTCTATAAAAATAACTTATCGGATCGACCTCCGTAAAAGTAAATGCGCATGCATTTAGTCGAATTAAATTAAATCAAAAATAGACAAATAGAAGAAATAATTTATGTAGTTTCATAAATAAATATTTTATAAATAAATCCTCAAAAGGATTAAAAATAAGAAACTACAATATTCTCTAATCGTGAAACCCCTTTTTGAGTGAAAAAAACTACCCCTAGAGCAGACTCATTTGGAATTTTTCTCATTTATCTTCTAAACCGTTACTCGGACATAAAAATATTGTAGAATAAATAAAATTTATCATAAAATTCTGCATAAAAAAGGTCTTCATAAAGCTGATTCTCATAGAATTCTTGCAATTAGAATTCAAAGTTACGAGAATTGAATCGCGCAAATAAAAAAAATCGCTTTAGCACATCTTTTTGTCGCAAATATCTCCAAAACGGCTGCTTCTACGCAAAAAGTAATAAGAACAAAAATTGTAGAACAGAATTTTTCCATGTCCCACGATTTTTGTCTTTGTTCTTCATTGACTTTTTGCGCTTTTTTCGCAAACGTGCATTTCATAATAGGAGCTTTCCACTTCTGAGATAAAACTCTATTGGCGCGTTTTTTTTAAGTGATATCCCCTTTAAGCCTATTTCATTTTAATATATATTCTTTAATCTTCTAATTTATCTTTCTCGAATAATTCTTTTTCAGTCGCTGAATTTAGACAATCTTGTCCATTGCAGTTGGAGCATATGATTGATATGGGAGATACAAATGAATGAGGTGACAGATATTATCGCATGAACAATGGCTGTACATTTCTTTTTCCTTTTGTCTCTCTTTTCTTATTCTTCACGATAATAGTATCGAGAAGAGCGCTTGATGTTTCCGGAATTAAGTGATCTGCATTACCTGTAAAATTCATTAAATCTGGATACCCACTTGAATTATAGACAGTAGTTCGAATATCTTCAAATATCTTCGAATTATTGTGGCCACTGCGTCCACAATTCTCATAATCCGTTCCGCTTTTTTATTCTTCGCCTTTTCTGTGTATCAATTATTAATAAGTTTTAATCCAGTACCTCGAAAGCATACGATCATTGGTTTTTTTACACATTGTCACAAATACTATTCCATCATCATATTCTTCCATTAATTTTACTTGCAACGTTTTATGTTTATGGAGGAAGATCAATTCTGATCAATTCTCTTTAAGTTTGCACATTAACTCCTGCACTATGAATTGGCGATTATTGGAATTGTCTATGTATTCACATAATTTTTCAAATGCTACAAGATTCTCATCTTGTGGATATCACCGTTTTCGATATAAATTTGGAGTAACACGCTTTATGGTAACGTGCTTTGCGACTAAACAAATGACATCACTTTTATGTTTGGAAATTTCTTCACTCCATTCATCCTTTCTTGTGGCACATCTCTGCAATACTCTATCCTTTACCGTAAGTAAACGAACACTGGCTCATGTTTTATGAATATTTTTTTTGTTTTGCAGCAATTATATATTTTTCCATACAAGAAGCAGTTGCTTTTAAAATCAAATTGCGCAAGTGATTTTAAATACAATTCATTCTTGCTGCTTCCTGCTGCTTGCTCCCAAAACTTATAAATATTTCGTTCTTTGATATATTCGCATCGGCATATCTTATGAACAGTCATGGCCATTTTTTTTAGTTGTTTATCATCTTTATCATCTTTCCGAGCTTTACTTATGGTTATTACATGTTTATCGTCTTTCCGAGCTTTACTTACGGTTATTAAATTGTTTGTGTCTTTCTCCATACACCATCATCCTGCGTCTTCTCACATATAAAACATCTGTAACCTCCATTATCAGATAATGAATTCACACTTAGTCAAAAATTTTATTTTTATTGCTCTAAAAACACTCACAGCTGTCTTTTACGACTCAACGTCCCTTATTAAAATAATCGACGTACTTTGTTGTCAACAATATATCTGCTCCCTCTACTTGTATCGTATTGAAATTCTAGAGACCAAAGCAGCTGCTCCAGAGATAAAATTTGACATAGTAAATAATATATTAAAAAGAATATTACGTAATAATAATTATAATATTGCGATGTTAAAGCAATTTCTTCATTTGCACCATTCAATTCTCATAACTTTGAACTCTAATTACAAAAATTCTATGAGAATTAGCTTTATGATGCATAAGACATTTTTTATGCAGAATTTTATGACAAATTTTTTCTATAATATTTTCACATCAAAGTAATGGTTTAGAAGATAAATGAAGAAAACTCCAAACGAGTCCAGGGATAATTTTTCGTCCAAAAAGAGATTGTTCCATTCACGATTGAGGGTGAGAATTTTTTAATTTCTTATTTTTAATCTTTTTGAGAATTTATTTACAAAATATCAAAACTATATAAATTATTTCTTCTGAAAAGTCTAATTTGACTTGACTATAGCATATGTGTTCAATTATTATATGGGAGGTTTAAAAGATTACGTTTACGAAGATTAAAACAAACCTGAGATTAACTTTACGGTTCGACTGTATGAAGTAAACTTTCTTTATAGGATTGATTACATATGCAAACAACAGGAAACACAAAGAACAGACAGAAAATGTCATTCTAACTTTAGTTTTAGACAAAAGATTTTTAAACGCTCATTATTACAGCCAACATCAATGGAAATAACCATTGATGTTAACTGTAGTAATAGCAGATAACAATGGAATACCAGTGCCCTCTTGAAAAATATTAATCTAGCTTACGCATATCTATTTAAATCAGATCAAAAAGCGTCTTAGTGTTCCGCAGCGAATTTTAAAATTAGAGTATATCTTTATCTCATCCGCGCATTTGAGGCAATCAACGGCTAGACCTCCTTTGCATTTTTATTGCGCCTAAATTTTACGACTTTGTATTACACGATTGTGACGTAGCCATATAGAGTTTCTAAATATGCAAATTTTCGGCAACCTTTTCCCCTTTACGCATTTAGCGAAATTCATAACCTGTGGAAATGAAACATCATTTATCATACGTCTATCTCATTAACAGAGTTAACTTTTGATAGCTCTGCGTCCGCGCAGCGAAAAGTGACTGTGACTGTCGAATAATAAGAGACTCATCCTCGCTATATTTCTCTCTTTTCACTAACATCAATAAGCAAGAGAAAAAATAATCAATCATCTTCGACATTTTGCAATTTTTCGGCGTTTCTCCCTCTCTTCTCTTTCTTCTATAATTTTCGTTTTCCTTCTTACATCATTTCTTATCTCGAGTATTTCAAAATGAAGTCATGGCAGGGAATCAATACAGTCGACGCGTAACGCAATCATTTTCTCCCCTCAAACGAACATCGGTGAAAATCAAATTCCAGGCACGGCATGTAGGTATCTCGATAAATACATATTGATACGAGAAGATTACGAGAATACGAGTCTGAACGAGATTTTTGACATGTTCTCTTTCTATGCGCATGATACGCGATGGCCGCAATGGCACGGTCTTCGTACAGCGAAAGGATCTTCCGGAGATCTCTTGTTTCCTTTTACGATTTATTTGCTTTGTAATCCTGTTTCTCCGAAAATCACGAGCTTATAAATCTGGAATGTATTATATGAGTGTCTTCGAGAAACAAGGAACATGAAATACATAGTATAGCTGTAGTATAGCTGTCTAATAGTCATTGAATATGAAAAAAATTCAGGGGAAATTAGATCAAAATATAACAAATATAACAAAATATAACAAATGCTGCAAAAAAATTAGCAGCTAGCTAAATTTTTGCATGTTTATTTCGTTGCCCTAAGCAATGTCTCAAAAGTCTCCATTGATGTGACTCCTTCTTAAAATTTTAAAGAGGGTTAAAGTTAAAAAAAAACAGTTTTCGCAAATACTTCAAAATCTATCGTTTTTACGGCAAAAATGATCATTATGATATTTGTAGATTAGAAAATTCTCTACAAAAAAGGTCATAGAAATAACCGTTTCCGTGTATTACAGCTTCGAAATTTGAAGAATCATTCTCCTGAAAGATAATGCATCCTCTTTTCCACATCATCTCAAAGGTAGAGTACTAGGCGCGTTTGTTTTATATGTGATCAAACCTCGGAGCCATAGTACACAGAAATTATTATATACGGTTATATTACATACGGTTATTCTTACAAAAAAAAATCTATAAGTAAAGTTTTTTGTAGACAATTTTCTGATCTACAAAAATAATAATAATTATTCAGAAATCTTGAAGATAAAAGGGCTTATTTGAGAACGTTGGATGTTATACACATAAATAATTTGTATAACGTTTAAATTACATACAATATTACAATGAAATATATGTTTTGATTTTTACTTTAATTATCCTCAGAATTAATAAAATTTTGTTGATAGTCACGTCATATATATAAAATCGGTTGAAAGGATGACCTTCTTCTTATAATCTCCAAATAAATACGCATTTAATAAAATTCATTTACTCGATCGCAATACACAATCGTGCGAAATATATAGACGTGAGAAAGTGCAAAGCTATGTCCGACAACATTTTCAAATATGTGTCTAATGATATATTGCATCTTCATATTCAACACACAATATCAATAAATCAATTTCTATGGATTTCAATCAGCAATTAAAAATAACAAAATATTAAATTATTAAAATTTGGAAACTTTCCTCCTTTGTAAAAGTCAATACAATAATTACTTTATTTAAAAAATTTTTTTTGGCTTTTGCATAATGCATTTCGCAAGACACGCACTTTAATCAATAGATAAATTTAAACTGATCAAGTACGGTGTTATGCCTGCCGTCTTAATGCTATGTCCGATTCAAAGTTTATTTTCGTTCAGTGATACGCTTGAACGATTACAAGAGCGATATATCAACAAGCAGAAAAGAAGTAGTCGAAAAGTGCCTTGAAATACAAATTCCATTTCAGTTGACTTTGTGTAACCTTAAATGATCTTCAACAGGTCATTGTAATCGTTTTAAAACACTCTATCACTCTATAAATAAAAAAACGTATCACCATTTTAAAAAACATATATTTATCTTCATTTATTTACCCTCCAAAACATTTACGAGTATAGAATTTACTAGACAGAAAGAACTCAAAATGGATAAGATTTTTTTGCTATATTTAAAACATATGTGATAATTAAAAAATTAAGGAGTAAAAGGGGATTCTAAATAAAAAAAATATATACTATACATTTATACAGAGTGAGCTATTAGAATCCGGACAAAATTAAATTTGAAGTTTCCGCTATATTAGAATTCATCTATAGATGCTTTTTTGCATTGAAGTAGGCAGATGCGTAAATGGAAATATTCCTAATTTCAAAGTAGTCAAGTCGATTATGAATATCATGGAATATAAGCAAAGGATAGCGATCACTGAAAATTTGCGCACCGGAAAGATACCAAGAAAAATAATAATGTTTTTCAGATATCCGAAATCAACGACTTATATGTTGCTAAGAGATATGAGGCTTCAAAAGAATTCAAACAGGGTTCCCAGCAAAGAAGAAACACGCGAGGCTCCGGAACTCGTCCAAAAAGTCCAAGAGTTTATTTTGGAAAACCTAGAAACTTTGATTAGGAAATTGACGGCCGTTTTGAAAGAGAACTGTTCGAACGTCCGTCGGATTGTTGAAGAAGATTTGAGGTATATTTAAGGACGTACAATATATACCTCAAATCTTCTTATACAATCCGACGTAACAGCTACATGAATTCTAATATGGCGGAAATTTCAAATTTAATTTTGTTCTAATTTTAATGTTTATCCTGTATAAACTGCTGGAAGAAATGTAGGATAATTCTCAATTTGTGTAACAAAAGTTATTATTAAGCGTCTTATAATGATTTCTGAATTCTAATGAAAGAACTATAAATCTTTCATTCGATATATGTATATTCGATATATGTATAGGTACATACATATATATACGTTTATGTTCAACGCGTATAAACTTCTCATGAAACTTCAGATATCTTAGAAATATTCCAATCTCCAAGTACACCGAGCAGGCAGACGGCTCTAAATATAAAATTCTCTTCGCGAGACCTCTAACGGATGTATAGGTACGCAACACATGCACAAATATATACATACATATATAGTAAATTTTTACTTTCGCTTCTATATGTGCACAAACATGTATAGGATAGTCTGTTATTGGTGATAGGTGATACAATCGGATGAGAATGGATCGGAAAAAAAATATGTATGAAAAAATGAACAGAAAGAAGCATATATAAATTATTTTATACATTTTTGAGAAAATTGAATTGGAAAATAGAAACGACAATAAAATTCTTCTTTTAATTCTTGACAACACAGGGCACATCAATAAATACGATTCAACAGCAGATAAAAATATATTTTATTTAGAAATAAGAGTTAATCTTGGCATTTTATAAATAACAAAATAATTGATAATTTCAATAATTTGTTTATTTTCGGATATTGAATTTTGTATTTATATTTGATAGCTGTGCTCTTGTCGAATGTTGTTTACACGCGTCACAATATAATTAAAAATTATTCAGATTTTTAAAAAGTAATCGAAAATTAGTTCCCCAATTTTTATAATACATGTCTTAAAAAAATTAAAAGGCTTGATAAAAACTAGTCAGCTCTATTTTCATGACAAAAATGATTTAATGTACCATACATTTCATATTTCTTTTGATATATTGTAACAAACAACTCTGAAAAAAGTGATCATTACATATTTTAACAATTTTTAAAATATTTCATATTTGGTAATTTTTTGTTAATACTGTAATAAATTAAAGAAAATATTATCATTAGTTGACTTTGCTTTGATACTACGAACGTTATGTTTCTTTTAAAAAATTTAATTTAATTTTATCTGTTTTTGTGATTTCAACTTACTTAATTATAATATTGTGCAGTTATGGTTTGCAATTGCTCGCACTTAGTTAATCAGCTAATTGACGGTTACATACACTCCAGACATGGGAATCTGTTGAGACTTACTTGCTGCATTCGATTTCTACTACAATACGAACGTTAGATTGTGAACAATTATTATTATTATTAGGCACTGTTGAAGATGGCTTGAGTACAGTCGAAGTTCAGTTTTTTATTTTATGTAATAGATCAGTAGATACAATCGAAATATAGATATGTGATATTCGCACCAATTACCGCGTATTAAGGCTCTTATTTGCCCATTTTTTATTTTATTTTTTATTTGTGTTAAAGAAAATAAAATCAATTAATTTGTGTACTAATTGATCTCTTTATTTGTATTTTACATTTTTAATATTTCGTGTAAAATTATGTCACGTAAGTTACTAATAAAATGGTCCATTATATGTATAAGATTATGCATCAAATTGCATGAAATGATAAGTGCGTGTATGTAAATTTATAGATATAAAAATTAGAGTCTTAGTAGTTATCATTAGATAAGATTAAGAAAAATAAGAAAAGGAGAAAAGCAACAAAATTGACTATCTAATTCTCTGTACTGTGATTGTTTCATCTTTCATTTGTAGGGTAAATGAAGTGTGCTAATGTTAACATAATTTATTTGTTCACCTGAATAGAAGCGTAAGTCATTTCGCAAATTATCTGGATATGATCAATTTCGTGATGTGCAACTACAGCGAGAGTATCCGTGAGAGATGATACTAACAATTGATAAGCATACTGCTAATTCCTAAATAATCTGATATCGATGTACAAGCGATATATAAGTGGATTGAAGCGCGCGCGAAAACAGTTCAATGGAATTTAGATGGGATTTCCGATTATTATTCCAATTCCCGAATAACTTACTCTTTCAAACGAAAGACAACTTTGTTCAAAGACTCGTCTCTTGAAAGATATTATCTTCGGTGTTTCTTGCCAATAAAAGATACTTTTATGGGAAATTATTACGTGAAAAAATTAGCTTCTCGATATTTTATGATTTAGATGAAGCCATCACAATAAGCATGAAGTAATTCTTACTACTACATCGAGGAATCTCTGTTGTTTTTATAAATCTAGCTGCAATTTTAATGCAGATAATGACAAACAAGCAACTTTATTAACTCAGTATTTTACTATCTCAATATTTGAGACACGCTCTCGACATGAAAAAACAATATCATATTTTTAACGGAATCCTGCGGCTCGGTAGGAAAAATTCAAAATTAATCGCGCACTTCTTCGTATTTGAAAGGATGCACCAGTTTGATATCGTGTACTATGTATATTGCATTATACCACCGTGATCAAAAAGTATCAGAATTATCACCAGGTGATGCTCTGAGTCAGCTGATTTGAGTTCTGTTTTTTTTGGTTAGGTTGCCACATCTATCATTGACATTCCCACCAAATTTTATCACCATAGCTTGATATTTGTAAAAGTTACGCC
>Ga0157363_1002601_pt1:0-15000 | contig 16007 bp, 11 predicted proteins | sample AttsexASBM1_FD_111477 | JGI IMG/M metagenome (GOLD analysis project Ga0157363, IMG submission 111477) | Fungus gardens microbial communities from leaf cutter ant in Ribeirão Preto, State of São Paulo, Brazil - Atta sexdens ASBM1 | ecosystem: Host-associated > Fungi > Mycelium >...
ACGCGGGATTCGTACGCTACCCGAAAGATGGGAGAAAGTAGTGGCCAGCGATGGACAATACTTTGAATCATAAATGTATAACCAATTTTTTACAATAAAGCCTCGAATTTCGGAAAAAAACGGGGGAAGCAAAGTTGTACACCTAATATCTAATTATTCTCCATTTTTAAAATAAATTAAATTTAAATTTATATAATTTATATAATTTATATTATATAAAACATTATTTTTAAGCTTACGGTTTTTTGTGCACACGTGATGAATTGCCCATACTGCCCAGAGTTGAACGGGATATGCATCTGTACAACGTAACAATGGGAAAAATGGTTGGAAGCTACGATAAGCAACCATTTCTCCTTGTGGTGTTTGCCAATGAGTTACAGCATGAATCAGTTGATCCAATAATTGCTCCCTGCTCGGTTGTGATGGCATACTACACCAAGATTGAGGACCATCACTAAGTAAATGTGCAGCGATACCAGCTGCGAAATAAGATACATCAATGTGCTCGGAATCAAGCAGCATAGAAAGCATTTTTATAAACCGAGGTTTCATAAGTCGTGGTCTCAAATGATCGACCTAAAATACAAAAAAATAAAAATAAAAACATTACATGTTGACACAATGTTTCACTAAACATACAATATACATATTTTTATATTACAGAATTATATATTCATATTGAAGATTGATACAAACCTCTGCTATGTTGTTTAACAAACCAAGAACTTTAGTTTCCACACTAGATTCTCCTTGGAAGCTATCCAACACTTCAAGAAATAACTCCATTCCACCTTCATCAAGAAAAACCTTGCATGTAGCAGCACTCTCATCCGTTAAATTCCAAAGAGCGCTTAATGTAAATTTCATTGTAATATCTACTAATTTGGATTCAACCTTAGATCTAACCATTGCAAGCAATTTCAACATATATTGCGGCTGTGCACCAAGCATAGACGTTTCTAATGTTGATATCTTTGCTGCTAATATTGAGCAAATAGCCACAGACATACGATTCATGGATGCATCATCAAATGTTGACAAGCAATTCATAACTAATCTCGCGCATCTGTTAAATTAAAAACTTGTAAATTAAAATCTTTTTTTATTTATTTGTATGTCACAAAGAGAGAGAGATATAATATCCATATACTGAAATTTCAATATTCATATATATAGATAGTAATATTAATTTACGTTTTATTCATTTAATATGCGTAAGAAAAATTAAACCTATATAAAGAAATACTTTTATTTATTTATGATAATATATAAATTTATTGTGATTTGAAATAATCTACTCTTTTAATTTGGTGTTCGTAACATGAAAATGAATGAAGATGTAGGAACAATTTTGAATAATTATGAGTTTAAATAAGATTAGAATATTTTATTAAAATATAGTGAATCAAAGGAAAGCAAGTTTTATAACAGAATAAAGTATCTCTTTACGTTTTACGTAAATATTTAAGTTTTATTACATAAGATAGAAAGATTGAATAAAAAATGATCGATAACCTTTGATATATGTAAATAAGTGACATTAATACATATTGCTAATATCATATTGCTAAATCCAAGACTATTCAAGTATATATGTGCACATTCTCTTTTATCAACTTCCATTTACAAAAAATAGCATTTATTTTTATTATTTATTTAACGTAATATTGTTATTGAAAATTTGCATACTACAGCAAATAATACATAAAATATTGATAAAAAGTTTAAAAATAAAGATATTGAAATCTCAGAATACTTAATTTCGAAATTATAGATTCATGTACAGGGTGATTCATTTTGATCAATCCAGTAAATTTTCTCCGAAATTATTAACACGAAAAAATTTCGAAGAAAATTGACTGGATTAATAAAATGGATTGCCTATATATATAAATTTATGTAAATACCTATATTTGTCAAATGCAACATCCTGCAGAATTCTATCGCTACACAGGGTCAATAATGTATTCTTTTGAAGTTGATGATTAGTTGGATATGATTCCATTGCTAATAATGTTAATTCGACTATTTGTTTAAGTATTGATGGATGAATCATGAGAGCTAATTCACCCTTTGTAAGATTATAGATACACGCAGTAGCTGCCATTTGTACACGAAATTCCTGTGGATGTTCTCTCATTCCAGGTAACACTAATTTTATCACATCAACTCGTGGTTCAAGAAAATTTGGTGTCAAACGGAATAAGTTAAATAGACATTTTTGAAGATATATTGGTCTGTATGTATATCTCCTAAGAGCTTCCAAAATTTGAGGTTCTGTTGCTGTACCACTGATCTGAAGCAAAAGACGAGATAAAATATGTATTATTTCATTGAATTGCATCTATCAAAAGTTTTTTCCTTTTCTTTATCAATTAATTGTTGATTATTGTTATTTAGTTCGCATATTTATACTTTTATTTTTTATTTGTATAATATATAAATAACAAAATTTCTAACAAAAAATAGAAAATTAATTTTACAATTAGCAATTTTTGTTATATTTGCAAATGGAAATTGATTTGTTATGGAATACATATTTCATAGAATAGATGTACGAACAATTAATATATCAAACACCAATATTGTAATAATTTTTTTATAACACATACAGACATGTATAGTATACAAGAGAATATTTATCTTTAAAATTTAACACATTTTAAGAAATAAATAAATGACCAATACGTATGGTAAATACCTCATCAGTTAAAAAATTATAACACTTTTTCGATTCAGTTTCAGAATATAATCTTCATGTTGCAACTTTTTAGCTGATGAATGTACAACATGGAATAAATTTAACATTTTTAATTATCAAGCGGATTGTCGACACATGATTTAAAGTATAAACAAACGTCTAAAATGCATAAATTAATATTAAACCGAATGAGAATTACTTTACTCGTAATGATATAATAATATTATAAATTTAAGGGAAATAATATAAAAGAGATGAAATATGTCAAATTTTGCATAATTAATAATAATAATAATAATGAATAAGAATAACTACTACATATCCATACAAATATACAAATACAATGTAATAAAAATATTCCAATTTTTAAAATAATAGAGACAGTGTAATCTTGCATAGCATTAATATCAATATTATGTCAACTTACAACAAGTTCAGATCTATAATCCTTATGTGTTGAATCTATAAAACTTTCATCGTAACAAGCATCAGAATGTACTAGTCCCAGAAATCTCAAACGTACATGTGATGCAATGAAATTTTTTAAATCTTTCGGATTTATATCATCTTTACCTATGTAATAAATATTATACTTAATGAAATGTCACATTAGTATAATTAACTAATAATTTATGAAATGCAACATGCATTATCAGATTACTATGTACATATATACATAATTATTATTATATATTGCATTACTCACCTGATAAGTCTAAAGTTGTTAAATGAGGCATACAATTCAAAGTTTTTAAAAAGTCTGTTATTTTTGGTTTAGCAGGTGCAAAAACTTCAAAACCATGCGGATCTTTCTCATCGGAAATATCTAAATGCCTTAATTCGTTTAGCTCCAGCAACACTGGTATTAAATTTCCACATCCACTTATTTTTAAATTATACATATTTAATGTCCTTAAACGATCTTTACATTTTTTCAACGGTGTTATATCATCAACTCTTGTACAAGATATATCTAAGCTTTCTAAAAGGGGAAGATCTTCGACTACTATGTCCAAGCCATGTTTATTAAATTCTGTTCCTGAGACATTCAAGGTATGAAGTGCCTTTAATTTATTTAATGTTGCGATATCTACCATGCGTTGTCTATAACAAGATACATGAAGATATAAAATTATAAAACTATCGTAAAGAACTTCCATTATTCAATGTGTTAAGAATTATAATAACCTTGAAAAATCCATAAAGCTTCCTTTAGCTACACTTAGCGACCTAAGATTTTGTATACTCCAATCGCCTAAACAACTAATTAAATCATTAACAGTGATTTTCAGACCATTTACTATTAAATCTATAACCTTATGCTGCTTAAGAACACTTAAACCTTTAGCTGACAATGTTGATGCATCTTTCAATCGTACGTGCCTAGAAAAAAATTAACTGTTACTATAAATCCATTTTTATTTCTTCCAAATATCCTGAAATCTCATCACCTCAATCTAGTGGTTTTTGAATCAAAAAGTGTAATTGTCAAATCAGATAATGTGTTCTTCTCACATAGATTGGATAATAATTGCTCTGATATTTCGGCCGGCAAGAAGGCATCCGGATGTCTAAAGGTAAGCCGGGTTGGTGAGCTGAAGGAAGCATCGTTAGACGATGTTCTACCTGTTGCAGTATCAAAAGCAACTTCTGTGCTATTACTGTTTAGTGTACAAATATCTTGTTGATCTAAAATTTATACTGCTTTAATTCTGCAAAGTCTGTATACGAATACTAGTTTTATATATTACTTACCAGAGACGGAACTACTACTCAGAGTATTGGACAATACTTGAGTATTATCACTAAGATGAATCTTGCACAGGCCAAGAAGGTTACCGCAGATAAAATCAATGCAAACCTCCTGGAGACTTCTCGGAGACTCAAACATCTTATGTTTCTACTGTCATCCGTGCGATAATCTTTAGTCCTTTATTCTATCGACTTTCTAGAGAGCAATGATCCATGTATTCACAGTTCCACACCTTGAAAATATAAGAATAGAAAAAACACATGAGCCCTTCAACATCAACTTCTAATACTTTAGACAAATTATACCCTCGCACCAGATTATATCGTAATCATGTCATTATAAATATGATCATAAATATAATAAAAAAAAAATATTTCTTCTTCAAGATACATACATGGAAATAACGTCATATGAACTGGATAACAGACATCGTGGTCGCATTCCTCGCGCAATCAAGCACTTCCTACAAGAGTCAAATCCCAGCGGAGGTGAGCAAATGTAATTCCGCCAGCAACGTTTGGATAACAGGATTTTAAATAACGATTATATAATAATAATAATAATACAATTCTGCACGCGGAAGCAAAGGAATGCTCGCGCACTACTCGAATACGCTACTTGTCGCGCGTCGAGATCGAGAGTAGCGTGATGTGTCGCCACGAATATACGATCGCGTTGACCGTCAAAATCCATACAGGAAAAGCTCAACGTCGGATTCTCAGAGAGTATGCAATGTATGCGCATACGACTTTGCGAAACGATTTCGCTAGGACAGCCACGAGGACTCGCAGATTCTCATCTGTGATGTAGACGCCATTTTGACTCGTCAAATATCAAAACAGACCAAAAAAAGAGCGCGGCCGTCGTTCGTTGTCGTCATCATCGTCATTATTGTCGCTGTCACCAACTGTCACCGCGCGATACAACGTGAATGTGGGGTGAGCGTGCTTTCACGACCCAGCTGATTTTAATCGCTGCATTAGAAATTAAAGTTAACTATCGATTCTCGCATAAGAACGAGACTCCCGGACTCTTCCTTGATTCCCGATCGCGTTGCAAATAATAATATATATTTACTTAATGAGAGGTAGTGAAAAAACGGTGAGATAGTGAAATCTAAATATGACCGAATTGTGACGTCCGTTAGCGCTGCTTTATTATCTATGTTAATCGCAGCCACGCGGGCGATGCTCCAATTTTATATAAATATGTACAGATACACCGATAAAATGCTATTAAAAACAGTCGATCTTACGGAAGTTGCGTGACTGTTAAAATTTTAGCGATTTCAACTGAGATATATTAGTGTTCATTGATGCATATAAAAGCTATTATAAATCATTGTCGTAAAGATGGATTTAATAATAAATATAAAATATCTAATACGAAAGAAAGCTCATAACGATCAAAGCTGGATTTTTAGTGTTTAAATAATTCCATGTGAATTTATATGTCATATATGTTGTCATTTGAATCGCGCGCTGATTTGATTTTTTACAATTTGGCGCGCAGTTCAAATAACGTATCTATACAAGATATAGAGAGCGACACTACCAGGCTAATTTCTTGAAAAATACACATTTTCTTGAAAAATGTTTCAGATAAAAGTTGACAAAAGATTCTAAGGTCCGATTGCACCAACGTTACTTTGACTTTAAGCAAGACTTAAAATTTTCTGTCTCTTTTTCGCTTGAAAACGAGACCGAAAGAATTTTAAATCTTACTTAAAGTCAAAATAATGTTGGTGCAACCGAGCCTAAGTGTCGCATTTCATGGTAGTATGACCTTAAATAATATTGTCAAAGTTATATAAATCACCTTGAAATTTTTTAATGGGAACTACCGTTTTTTAGAACATATTCTTGTAACTGTCAAGAGCTTTAATTAAAAACATTATAAAGTTAATTTTCATTAAGAACTTTGTAAGTTATAAAACTTGAAAGTATTGTTTGTAGAATGGTTGAACATAACAGATTATTCATGCCTACTGATTGGTTAATCCGTATCTACAATAGGTTTTAAGCCTTAAACCATAAGGAATGGACGAATCATAATCAATTATTCTCCTTCACTCGACTATAATTAGTCAATTTTTTATATCTTAAGGCTTAAAACACCTATTGTAGATCCGGACTTTCAGTCAAATGCGAGGAGAACAATCGATTGCGATTTGTCCATTTCTTATGGCTTAAGACTTAAAAATCTATTGTAGATCCGGACTTGGGCTGGCGTACCATGAATGGAAATTTACAGCGGAACGGAACAGCGCAATCAATAATTCTGCACTCATTACTCTGCTTTCTTTTCTGCGATTGTGATCTGCGAGTATGTTGCTGTTCTGTTTCGCAGTAAATTTCCATCCATGGGACGCCAGCCTTAGGTATATCCATACAAATTTGCATAGTTGCATAAACATATGCATAAAGAAAATTATCCAATCATATTTTTTATATGAAGACGTAAAATGACGTGATTGGATAATTTTCATTATGCATATGTTTATGCAACTATGTAAATTGTATGGATGTACCCTTAAGCGGAAAGCACAAATTCTTGCATAATATATAATATGTAATACATAAGAAAATATATTAATCATTGTCCTTTATTTCTTTCCTTTCCATAAAATAAAGAACTTTGATTGGTTGAATTTCTTTTGCTTTATGTGTTATGCAAGAATCTGTGCTCCCCGCTTAATAGTTATTCTACAAAAAGCCATTAGTCATAAATCAGAAGTTAGAAGTTAGAAATTGACGATTGTAATTGGTTAATTTCCAGCTTCTAACTTCTGATTTATGATTAATGGCTTATTGTAGAATGCGTGTTGTTGAATGCAAGAAGAATAATCGACTATGGGACAATCGATTGATTGTTACATTGGAATTGATCAATTGAATTTGCTGTTCAGCAGAATTGGCCAATCACGATTGACACTTAATAGATCGATTAGATTAATCAGAATTGGTGAGATCGGCCTTATGATTTGTCCATTTCTTATAGCTTAAGATGGGGAGCATAGAAAATCAGCCAATCAGAATTTCCTTTATTTTATGAAGAGGAGGAAATAAAAGAAGGAAATAAAGGATTTTGATTGATCATTTTCTTATGCATTATGTGTTATGCGTTATGCAAGAGTGTGTTTCCCGTTTAAAGCTTAAAAATCTATTGTAGATCCGAACTTACAGTCGAATGCGAGGAGAATATTAAAATAATAGATTCGTCTATGGCTTATGGTTTAAAAACCTATTATAGATTAGAGCTTAAGCAACTTTGTGACTTTGCCAATTTAAACTCACTCAATTGTCCAGTGCGCAGTGTAACATGGTCTTAATTCGACTCTTGTTGGTCTTGGCGTTCACCATCTTGAAGTTGCGTGATATTTCATGGCCGTGCATCTCACATATATGTTCCAATATTCTCTCGCCATTTTGGAAAAGGAGGTTCGTCAAGTAGTTAATGTTCCTGGAATTTGTTATTTTTCAGCGTCGTGCATTTTCTCAGGTGAAGTAGTGCATCAAAAATGGGTGAAGATTTTAATGGAGGTGAGTAATTTAATAAGTTGACGTGTTCCACTCTCGAATCATTCCCGCGATGTTCCCGCGTTATTAACTAGCCAACCGATCTGTTTGCGATGAGTATGTAATGGCCGAACACGAATTAGTAAACAGTTTAAATAATTGATTTTCGGGCCTTTGTTAATTAAACATTAAATTTATTTAAATTCTTTTATTGTATTCATATTACAACAAATTTACGCAATTTGAAATATTTGTACTTAGATAAGTATATTAGTATCTATATATTAAGAATATATTGTCTATTTTATTAAATATTTAAACATTTTATTAAATATTTAAACATTTGTTCGATATTAAGCATAGTGATATATATACCAATAATTTACAGGTAAATTACTATTATATTGATGATCAAGTTATATTAATTTTTTATATCTAGATCGTGATAGACAAGATCGTGATAAAGACAGAGATCGTGATAGAGATCGTGATAGGCGGCACCGATCACGCAGTAGGGATCGCAGAAAGCGCTCTCGTTCTCGCTCCAAAGATCGCAGAGACAGAAAAAGAAGTAGTTCGCCGAAGAAGAGTCGAAGCTCTAGAAGAAGAAAGCCATCTTTGTATTGGGATGTACCACCACCTGGTTTCGAACATATTACTCCTTTGCAGGTAAGATTACTTATACCTTGGATTCTCTTGAAATTACTTTAGATATGTATTTGTAGTGTTGAGTTTATAAAATTTGTATTTAATCCCTCATGATCTTCAATCCTTTTTTATTATCAATGAATATAATTCTTTTTTGCATGCCTCTGACTAAATTTATAATATACTGACGAAATACTATTAATAATATCTTATCAGTGACAAATATTATGTTAATCATGTTAACCATCATATACCTTATTAAAAAGATGACAGCTTCATGCACCAAATATATTGTTAATGCAATAGTTGCTATCTACTATTTCAACAATTTACAAAATCGTATAGATATGCTTGTATAAAATTATGTAACTTTTATTTTTTTTTTTTAAATTAAAGTCCTAGGGTACTTTAGCCCTAAAAACCTATAGATAAATGTTGTGTGTGTGTGTGTGTGTGTGTATGTGTGTGTGTGTGTGTGTGTGTGTGTGTGTGTGTGTGTGTGTGTGTGAGAGAAAGAGAGAGAGAGATGTATGTATATATATTGATATATGTTTTATTTATACAGTATAAGGCTATGCAAGCTGCTGGACAAATACCTGCGAATATTGTAGCAGATACGCCACAAGCAGCTGTGCCTGTAGTTGGTAGCACTATAACTCGCCAAGCAAGAAGACTTTACGTAGGGAACATTCCATTCGGTGTCACCGAGGAAGAAATGATGGAGTTTTTCAATCAACAAATGCATCTCTCTGGACTTGCACAAGCCGCTGGAAATCCAGTATTGGCGTGTCAAATTAATTTAGACAAAAATTTCGCATTTCTGGAGGTATAACTTATCACATATGTATCAGATACATATTTATATTACTTTTTATACGTCATAAACAAATGTGATGTACACATGCACACATATATTATGCATTTTAATTAGTTGTGTAGTATACTTAAGTAATTTCAGTATTGATAACATTTCTTATTCCTTCTTATCCTTTAAATATAGTTCCGATCGATAGATGAAACTACACAGGCTATGGCATTCGATGGCATAAATTTCAAAGGGCAGAGTCTGAAGATAAGAAGGCCACACGATTATCAGCCAATGCCGGGAATGACTGATAATCCAAGCATGAACGTGCCAGGTACGGTTCCTGGTATGTTTTAAACATACATTTTCTTATATGTTATTATTATCAAAGCCTATCGGCTTAACTTTTAACACACTTGACAATAATTTTGTACTTATTTTAATCGTGTGTTATCTCTTTCAGATTCTCCGCATAAAATCTTCATTGGTGGTTTACCAAATTATTTGAACGAGGAACAGGTATGCCGGCAAATCCGTGAAATAATTTTATTTATTGCACACCTTTGGATGCAGTTCTTCTCCATTGACGCCTATTCCAATCAATTGCATTAATCTGTTGAGTTGCATTGCTGTGACAAATTTTTATCAATCGTGAGAATCGGCTTCAATGATCGACGAAAAATTGCATCGCGATGTCACAACCACGGGATTAGTATGGAAACGCGCGTATACTAATCTCGTTGCGTTGTAAGTTACCCTCAAAGGACTAAATTATAATATAGGTATTTAGCTATTTAGCAGTGAGTGCACTCACATAAACACAAATGACCGAGAACCCCCATCTTACTCAAGTTCAACAGAGGTATGTATGCGTTTCCACCAAGATTTCGGCGTTGATTAGGTTCCTAATTAGGTAGAGATGTGTTTATTCGGATCGTGTGGCTCCGTGCTCTTTTTGCGTTTATCTTCGGACGATCCGCTTCTCGTTTTCCTGTGGAATTTCCTTTATCATTCCTCGTATCTTGTTGTCTTTCCAATATGGCATTAGTTTAGGGAGCATTAGTGACGTTTACAGCATTTAGGTGGGGGTATGCAGTCGCATCAACGGTTATCCTCTCTCTTTCTCTCTCTCTCTCTCTCTCTCTCTCTCTCTCTCTTACAGCCTTTCTAGGCACATCGCGGACCCAGTCCATCACGAGGAGATACGAGTCTCAAATCTAGGCAATCTTTTTTTTTAGGAAAGTCAACAGGGAAGGGGGAGGGGGGAAAAGAATTTGTTCTGTATTCAGAAATAAATCGAACAAAGGAAATAGACGATCATTCGCGTTTCAATCTGATGCAGAAAAATAAACGAAATAAAGATACGTGTAACTTCTTGAAAAAAAGCTCATTAAAGCTGTCTATGACTTCTATTTCCAATTTGAAATGCTTTTACAGAGTCATCCACTTTTGTGCAGCAATGATACATGTTGCAAAAATGGATCTTTTTTAGGTCTACAAGAAAAGCATAAGATCAACGTTTTTACATGTAGCAGTTTTTTTTTCCTTTTCTTTCTTTTTTTGGGATTACAGGGTCAACACATAATTTTATGTGCATCTGGTAACAGCTCCAAGTTCTCCGGTATACATTCTTTTCAGGAAATACTTTTTCCTTTTTGCAGCTATTCTTTTTACAGGCTTTTCAGGCTTTACTGCACGTCTCGTCTTGTGCCTCGTTACGTTTACAGGTTACCGCGAACGAATGATCTTCGAATATATCAATGCATTGAGAATTTGAAAAAAAAATGACAATGCAAAGAAAAACGGAAAATATTAATAAAAAAGAAATGGCAATTTCATTGGACATTAAGAAGTTAAATGTAACGGTATTCGTACAAATGAACTATGTTTAAATTCGTAAGAGAGTAAAAAAAAAAGAATATGAACGTCTCGTTATTATGTAGTAAACTATGGACTGATACCAGTACCCTTTCTCCCCATTTCTTAGCTTAGGGTCGCGCCGATCAAAAGCATTCGCTTACCACTACCACTACTTCTACCACTACTTCTACCACTACTACTACCGAACATGACAAAATACCACACTGCCTGGAGAGAGGCTAAGTCCAGTCCCTCGAGGCAAGTACTTATACCATTCTCATGCCTTCGTACATTGGGTTTATGCGACAATTTTGTAGCCCCCCTTCCTCGATGTGTTCTCGGTTCTCCTGTGCCAATGGTGCGTTCTCTGATTCAATAGTTTCACATCAATAAAAGCATGTTGCTTAATCTACTAAATCGCGCCGAGTAATTAGTTAATTATCAGAATCAAGTTCGCAAAAAAAAAAAGAAATTCTTTAATAAGAGCAACATGCTGTTATCTAAAATTTTGAGTTTTCAGTTTCCCAGCCCGTGGAGATGTAAGTAAATTTAATATATATATATATATATATATATTATAATTAAAAAATATCAAAGCATACACAGAGATTGGTATTTGAAATAATGAACGTATGTAAGGAAAGACGTCGGAGTGCAATTAAGTGGAAATAGTTTCGTCGGACATGAGGGCGGTGTGTAAGGAGTTACCACCGAGGAAAGAGTGATTAAAATACGCAAGCATCTATGCATTCATATTTTGTTTTTCTCATATTTAGACTATGCAACTTTTTTTTGTCATATTCTTCTGTAGATAATTGGTTGGAAATCCAATTAAATCATTAATTGCAATATCTTCTTTTCTTCTTTTTTTAAAGCTATTGTAAAAATCTTTTAAAATCCTTATTTTATTTTGATGTAACTTAATATAACAAAGATAATTATTAAATTTATTTAATTTTGTAAATGCCAAATTAAATATCTAATGTAAAAAAAGATTTTTAATATCTTATACATAAATTTTTACACCTGATAATCTTCATCTAATTAAAAGTAAAAATTTTTGCGATTAATATTTATCATAGTTGCATTGTCTACGTTTTATAGATTCGAAAACTTTATTACGCGAGTGAGAGAATAATATTTTTCATGATAATACAGGTGAAAGAACTATTGATGAGCTTTGGACAACTGAGGGCGTTCAATCTAGTGAAGGATTCCGCGACCGGTCTTTCCAAAGGATATGCATTCTGTGAATATGTAGACGTTTCGATGACTGACCAGGCGATCGCCGGTTTGAATGGAATGCAACTGGGCGACAAGAAATTAATCGTGCAACGCGCCAGCGTTGGTGCTAAAAATCCTATGATAGGCGCGCAAGCTCCAGTACAAATTCAAGTGCCTGGTTTGTCAATGGTTGGCACGAGCGGACCTGCGACTGAAGTAAGAACTAAATCGAACGAAATTATTTTCGCAAATGATGTAAATTAATGATTTTGCAATCGGATTTATAATTGTACAATATCTTTCAGGTGCTTTGTTTGCTCAATATGGTCACGCCAGAAGAGCTGATGGAAGAAGAAGAGTACGAGGATATTCTGGAGGATATTAAAGAAGAGTGTAACAAATACGGAGTTGTCCGATCTGTGGAGATTCCTAGACCCATTGAGGGTGTTGACGTTCCTGGCTGCGGCAAGGTACTTAATATCGACACAATGCTTCTACATATTATTTATCACTTTTTGTTCTGTTACAGGTATTCGTAGAATTCAATAGCGTGATTGATTGTCAAAAGGCGCAACAGACTCTTACAGGCCGAAAGTTTAATAATCGTGTTGTAGTTACATCGTATTTCGATCCCGACAAGTATCATCGTAGAGAATTCTAAACTGTAGAATTCTCTTTTCATACCATTTAATTATATATATATATAATACATTGTATATGTGGTATTTGAATAATCTAAACGTATTTCGAGAGAATTATACATTTACCAATGAATAATTGATGATAATGATAAGAAATTTGTCGCATTTAGCGGCAAGCGATTAGAATTGTAAGAATTGAATATCGCAACACCAGTAAAAATTCCAATACACAATCGTGTGATTACGTTTTCTTCGCTTTAAAGACACGAGTATGAACATGTGTAATAATAATAAATACATTTGATCGTTAATATAAAATGAACAGTGATAAGGGATAATTTGATAAACCTATTAAAAGAAGAAAATAAATAGATTCCCTGCAAAGGATAATAAACAAAATAAGACTGCAGGATTAATAAAGTAAGACCACAATGTCATTGTATTTCTGCAAAAAGTTTTTTTTTAATTCTACATACACATAATTTACGATATTGATATAATTCAGTATAGCGATAAATAAGGATTATTAGAGATTTTGTGGAAAATTGACTCAACTCGTGAGCTGTAACGCAGGTGTGTAGGAATTAATACCCTCCCCGGTGTCCGCGGCATCCACCACGAATTTCTGTAATAATGCATAAAGTCCACCGCCGAGTAGTAGCATACCGATACCCGTTAGAAGTACTATAGCCCAGGCCGGTATAGCCGTACCTCCTAAAAATTATTTAACATTCAGACTTCCGCGATTTTGATAATACGTTGCATTCTTCTTATCCCACTTACTGTAATAACGTCTGGTTATTGTTTTTCGGCCCCTCAAAATTTTGCGTCTTGCCTCGACTTCCTCCAGGAATATTCCCATTAGAACTATTTGTTATTCGGAAAGTGAAAAAGGGATTAATTCATTTGTATATGGAGTCTATGATTTTTTGTGTGTTATATTGTGTACTGTTAAGATTTATTGACAAAAATAATTGCGACATTATCATATTAATTTGATAAAAATGATTAAATTCTCATTTAGAATGGTAAATGTTAAGAATGATTACTCATCCTGATAAAACTCGGTAATTATTTTTGATTAATCAGCAACAGTTTCTATAATGTAAATGGTATGAAAAATAGAACATCTTTATTTCTACTGTCGATTATTTACGAGTTTATCGACACTTTTTGCATATTAAAATTAAATATTACTTACGTAAAGCTATAGTTAAATAACACACAAATTTTCTCGAGCACATTTTTCTCCCGAAAAAGGTCAATAGATGAAAAATAAAAGAACAGGTCTAATCGTTATAGTGAACTGTATAATGCGACGCGCGTACTGAATCACCTTTGATAAGAGATAAGTGAGTGTACAGCTTATCTGTTTTAAGATAGTGAGATACACTTTCATTTGTACGAATATTCACGTTTCTACACCTGACGATGTTGTACAAATTTAGAACACTGATTGAGAATTGTCAATCTATCGTTGCATTATTGTAATCTGTTACATTAATTATTGCATAAAACTTTCAATCTTTATATTAATCAGTATTTTTTCTGAAAAAACGAAAATTGCCAATGATCTGTTATAGTGTTGCTTAAGATTTTTGATTGTATAATATAAAAAATAAATGTCAATAAGTTTATGCTCTTTTATAATGCTCGAATTACTGTATCGAAATAAAAACGAAGTAACAGGATTAAGGATATTCAAGAGTACAATGTCGATATCTAGTAAAAAATAGGACATTTAAAAGTTGGTTCATCTTTTTATAATCCTTTTATTGATCCAAATTAAAGAAACTGAATTACATCTATAACAAATCATTACAGAATTATTGCAATTACGTTCGATC
>Ga0157363_1002603_pt1 | contig 16004 bp, 8 predicted proteins | sample AttsexASBM1_FD_111477 | JGI IMG/M metagenome (GOLD analysis project Ga0157363, IMG submission 111477) | Fungus gardens microbial communities from leaf cutter ant in Ribeirão Preto, State of São Paulo, Brazil - Atta sexdens ASBM1 | ecosystem: Host-associated > Fungi > Mycelium > Unclassified ...
AAAAAAACAAACAAACTACACACCCCCACACACCCACACCCACACCCCCCCACACACTCACTCTCTCTCTCTCTCCCCCAATCCCCCCCCCCCACACACACACACGTATGTTTTTTTTTAATTATAAGTGCATAGATGTGTATTTGCAAGAAATAACTCAAATAACATTCGTTCACTCGCGAAAAGGAATTGTGAACACACACGATTTCCGTTTTAACGTGTGCGATTTTATGGCTGCACCGCCTCGGAGCGTAACTTTTTCAATTTTCTCTATGGCAAACAACTGAAATAACCAATTTTGCGACACCAGTCCATCACAATCTTTTAACCATTTTCTGGAAATGGCAGTAGAATATATAGACGTTGAATGTACATATATATACTTACAAATATGTATAGAAATATGTATAGAATATATATAATATAAGTAGATATTTTCAACGAAATATGTATAGAAATATATATGTAATATAAATAGGTATTTTTAACGATCAAATAATAATTAAATGTTAATAAATAATCCGTAAAATTAATTCTCTACGCTAAAATACATATTATCATCATTTGCTTCGAGTAACTGAAATTTATATTTGAGAGCAAAAAATAAATTCATGATGAAAGTGTGAATACAGTAAAGATTTTAAAGAAAAAGGTATTAGACCGTACTTACATAACATTTGAATTATAGCTGGAAATATATCTCTGTTATTTGTCGAGAATTAATAAGGATTTTATGCAATAATTACGCGTCTTCACATCGTATTGACATGCAAATTTCTATTTCTTTCGCTCCTGTGATGTTAATTACGATTGAACGCATGCATGTACAGAAATGCAAAAATGAAATAAAATTGAAATTCTCATGTCATTTTGCTTTATTACAATAGCTTGTTTTGTGACATTGAAAGTTTTCAATATACATTTTTTAAATATATTTTATGCCAATATATTTTATGCCATTTTTAAAATTTATGTAGTAAATAATGCTATTTAGAGAAATAAATAAAAAAATAAATATAATTTTCATACTTCTTGATTATCATGAATCATGAATTCTTTTACAGTGACGACTGTTTCAACTGTTTTACATTTTCAAAATTGGAAATGTTAATCATTTTACATTTATGAAAAGATAACAAAAATTCTGAATTAACATTCCGGCCACAAATGATTCTTCAATTAACTTCCGGATTTCCTGAAACAATTTTATTAGAATCGACTATAGAGAACATTGAGTAATTTACGACTTAATTATTGAACTACTCAAGATGACGGATGAAAGGAACGAATAGTAAAGCCAATTTAAACTCATTTTAAGAATGTTGCTTTTGATGTAATCTCGTAAAATTCTATATAGTATTCTCGTTAACTTATACTCTTTACTGAAGTAAAGTACTTTGGTGAACTTAAATTTGTGAAATGTATGTATAGAGTATAAAATATTTTAAGGACAAAGGCAACTATTATAATATTAAATCGTTAATTCTATTTAAGTATATATAAGCCAAATCAATTTATTTCATATAAAATTAATATCGCCGAGTTTGGAAAGAGACCGATCGATTATAAGTTTATGTTTCGATCAATTGATTTCGCGCTTTCGGTAACAATTAAGAGACAGATATAAAAACTTAATTTTATCCACTATTATCTATCCACTGTTAGATCAAAAGAGCAATAGCAACCCAAGTTAAATAACTTTGTTTTTTTTAACTTCCAAAATCTAAATCAATTTATTTCTGTAATTATACTAAGAAAAAATATATATCCTAAATTTCAATATAATATTTATTTCAATAGTACCAACGAAATATTTATTAAATATAAATATATATTTATTTGATTTAATCACTTCTTGTTATTAAGTAAATATTTATTTATTTATTATTGTAAGTAAATGTTTAGTTGACAGTATTCAAATAAATATTTATTTAAATTTAAGCTATTTTTTTTTCTCAGTGTAATTTCAACATAAATAAACATACTTAATGAATAAATAAACATACTTAATGAATAGTAAATTAAATTTGAGTCATAATTTAGTACATTTTTTTGAAGAACAGTGGTGACCAATAGAAAAGATTAAAAATAACTCAAGTTTGGTATTTTAAGAAAATAACAGATAATGAATTTTATCTTTAATGACCTGAGGGATAACGTGATGCAAGGACAGCTTGCATTTCGTGACAAAATACGATCACCGATTGTACTAAATAATCGAAGCAGTTTCAGAACTCAAGACACAGTTAGATTTTTCCTCTGACGAACAGGCGAAATTCAGGATTGGGGAAAAAGCGCTTTCAACGGCCGCGACGCGACGCGACGTGCAGTTTCCGTAAGGTATGGCTTTTAGTTTACGTTCGTGCTAATGGTTTATTGACGCGACCGACGCGTCCAAGTTCCGACGTTTCTCCGCGGTGTAAGAAGATTACAACGTAACTTCGGCCCAAGTCGGCGGGCACGTCATCTACGTGCGCTCCCATCGACTTGGCGCTCGCGATCGAGGTATACGCAACGGTTGACGCAATCTCGTTACGTCAGTGGAAACAATTCGAGGCATTTCGTACCTCCGGAATGAGAGAGAGAGAGAGAGAGAGAGAAAGAGCCGGCACGTCTGTCAGAAACATCTAGTTTACGCCGGGATCGAAATTAAATGTGTTTATCATCTCCGCCGTATACGAGGAAGCGAAAATCGTGTTTCCGCAACGAAATTATTAACGGAAGCATGTCATTAAAGTGACGTCGTGCGAAATCCATTTGTTGAAATTATCTATCTTGATATCGCCTGTCTCCGCAACGTAGGAATTTAGCAGTGCACAAGGAGGTACGAGGAACATTTAAGAAATCTACGTGATGCTCCATTTTATCTTATTAATGAAACGTCGCGAAGAGAATAAGTCGGTGAAAAATTCTGTACGGAAGTGAAGCACGCAGTTGAGGTATTAGGAGAGTGTTACCTAAAGAGACGGAAGAGGGCACGAGGAAAAGAGTATTATTTCCGGCTTTATCATTTTGTCTCGACAACTCAAAAAAATCAATTTTCCGGATATCATGTTGCTCTTTTATTGTATTATTTATTGTCCTCCGCGTGCATCGATCGCGAAATTCTCTGCGGTCGGTTTTGGAGCATCTTTTTGAGATCCGCTCTCATTCCGAAAATGCGATTTATCAACGTGGAAGACAGCGGATCCCGGGTTTTCATTTAATCACATGTGAATTGTACACGTTGTACACGTGCCATTTTTCTTATACGAAGGCGCACACTTCTCTCTTATCGTCAATTCGCTTTTAAAGAGAGAGAGAGAGAGAGAGAAAGAAAGAGAGAGAGAGAGAGAGAGAGAGAAATGCGTTTCTCTTTCTGAATTAAGTACTCGTGCATTCGTTGACTTTTAGTTAAATATCAGTCTTGCGAATGTATAAAATACGGAGAACGTATGAATTTCCAGAACTTTCTACTTTTTCGCGACGGAATTCCTAACACTCTACGTGAGTTAATAATGCATAAATAAATTATAAATAAACATACATTTATACAGTCCTTACTTCTTGTCATACAGTGCGTAGAGTAACGACAAATAAAAGTTTTGTTGCTTTTCAAATTGTACATACTTACGCGTGTATATCCGCCTGTTTATTATTTATGACGTCTGCAAAGCAGGTGTGCAGATACATATGTATATAAATATAATACTATTATGTATTCATGAGCAATATAAATCGGATTGATCATAGATCCTAAGCTTATTTTTGAAAAATATTCTAGCAGATGATCCTAAATATTAATTTAAACTTTATACTGAGAAATGTAATTCAAATTACAAATGAAATAAATCATAAATCTCTTTTCAAGTAAAACGTTACATTCTTAAATTAATTATATGTTATAATTAATAAATGTTCTTTAATTTTTCTAATTAGATTTATATCTCAATTACATACACACATCAATTTATCTTACAATAGCATGCATGTATAAGGAAAGAAATGGTTTTGCCGGAATAAAAATTTAACTATACAAATAAATATACAAATAAAAATTTAACTATACTATAGATACAGATCTGAAAAGAATTTTGTTAAACTATCAAAAAATAATTAGATTATAGAATAAGCTGGTTGCTAGAATATTAAAATGATTTATAACATTGCGCAGCATATTGAATTCCCTATATATATAATTATCATTGTATTTAGACAGTCTAACAAAATTATTTTCAAATCTGTATCTAGTTAAGCTTTTCAATTTATACTTCTGCAAAATAATTCTTTTCATAGAAACATATTTAAAACGTTTCCAAGAACTTATTCACAAAATGCGCAGAATTCAACAATAAAAAACCGTTACCGTTATACTAAATCTGGACAACAAAGTTTCTATGCAAACTTCTAGCCGGCAGTAGTTCGTCCAATGCGAAATTCATTTCGAAAAATGGTGGCGACGCGACTCAAGATTCCGAGGAACATCGTCTTTGTACGATAACGCTTTCTGTACTTACCCATTTCACTGATGGCCCATCGCCACGACTTCCCAAAGGACCGCATCGTCAGTTCAGGTAGTCAAGAAAACGGATCTCTTTCTTCCGACTTCTTCACTCGTACTCCGCGTGAGTACCACCAGTTTGCCGAAGACGAGCTACAGGCTGCCGCCGAGTTCGCGAATGATCCGCACGCGCGATCTCACGCACACCATCGTAACATACGTATTACGTCCGCTTGCGATATCGCGCGCGCAGGACGCGTCGGTAAGGACGAGGCAAGGTCAAGCTTGACTTGAAACCGCGCCGTTGCCCGTTTACACCGTCATCGCGGACTTTTCTTCTTCTCAGTTCTCCGGACTGGAGCGACAGTTGCGTCACTGCTTCCACGAAATCACCGAACGGTGAATCGTCCTGTATATATATATATATAAACGAAACGAAACGAAATGCGCGCGGACCGCAACGAACAAGGGGGAATGTCCTTTTTTTACTACGCATCACATCTCGTTGCCAACCGAGTTCCCTCTTCCTTAACCTGTTCAAGGGCACAGACGCGATGCGTAGTAAAAAAAAGGACATTCCCCCTTGTTCGTTGCGGTCCGCGCGCATTTCGTTTCGTTTCGGCCAGTGTCTTTCAACCGGCGGAGCGCGTCCTTTCTACACAGTTTTTACCTTCCCGCTCGCTTCAACGACATTTCTACGATTTCAATTTTAATCTTGCTAGAAATTAGCGAAAGAAAAAATTATTTTATCGTGTCGAGTTCGCGACAAATTTCAAAATAGTTTTTACAGACAATTCATTCACAGAACCGACGACAATTATTAACGATCGATTTTTTTTTTTTTTAAGGGTGATTCAACAACTTTTTGATTCGTCGCTGAGTTCTTCGCTTAAACTCTCTCTTTCTCGGCCTTGATAAAAAGGAAGTAGATTTTGTTTTCAAAAGAAGAGAGTCGAGAAAATTAAGTTTACCGGTGTTCGAATTCGAAAAGGAATTGAAAAACTCCGGGTTTCGTCTGCAATTTTCGAATGAAGTTAGCGAGAAGTTAGCGCCTAAAGAAGTTCCTCGCGAAATTTCGTAATCGAGCGACTCTGACGTGAATTTCAGGTGGTTAACTCGACCGATTGATTCCCCGTGATATTCACTGGCGCGAATCGAAAGTTTACGATTAGAAATCGACCTTTCGCACGTGGATATGAATTGCGAATTTGGCGACAGGCCAAGTCGATAATCGCAAATCGATCTATTCGGTAGTTACTCTCCGAACAGATTGCAAAATCCTTATGCACGTGATGTATTCCGCGACGTGTGCATCCGATAGACTTTTTGTAAAAAATACATCACCGAATTTATTTTCAAGACCAACGAGACACGTTTCTGATTGACTTCTCGTATTGGCCTCATCTTAATATTTATTTATTTTATATTGAAGATCGGAAAGATCGACTTGTCAAAAATGAAACAGAATAAAAGAGATCGAAAAGATAGAGACTGTCAATATTCTTGAACCGATTTCTAATCTAGTGTTTCTATATTTCTATCAACCTAGATTAATTTCAATCTCGGTTTAATTTAATTTTTATCTTCTAGTTCTAAAAATTGAAAAAAGATAAGAAGTAAATTAATCCGAGATTAAAATTAGTTCCACCGTGCTAGAAATAGGCCAATCATTTCTGCCAACCGTGGACTAATTTTAAATTTTAATTTTCTAATTCTTTTATCTTTTAATTCTAACAATCTAATCTATCTTGTTCTTAATACTTTATATCTTTTTAATTCTTAGAATTAGAAGAAAATGAAAGTTAATAATTAGAAAAAGATAAAAATAAGTAGAAAATGAAGGAGAAAAATGAAGGCAAATTAACTGGAGATTACAGTTAGTCTACATTGATGGAAAGAATATCAGGCCTATTTTTACAATATAGATTAACTTTAATTTCGGATTAATTTACACAAGTATTTTTTTCTAAGAACTAAGAAGAAAAGAATAGAAGAAGATAAAAAGTAAGTCAAAACAAGATTAATCTACATTATAAGAGAAACACTAGAAATGGTATGAGGACTCCATTACAGCCAATCGGCCGTCAGTCAAGTGAAGTTTACGCGGAGGATCGTCCGCGTCGAACTTCAAAATGGAGAATTCGTTGGCGCGCACAAAAGCAATTTTCTCGCGTCTTTCTCGGCAACTTAATCGGTTACGGTCCAATTCATGCTCACAATGCTTTAAGAATCATTTCATCCTTGTTGTTTATCAAACAAATAATGTTCACGAACGTTGTGAGCGTTAATCGGACCGCAACGATTATCGAACAATCGCGAAATCAACACTCGGACGGTGCGTCACCATAAAATAAACTCCAAGCAGAATGAAAGAAGAATATAATCACAAAAACGTAAACATAACGTATATACACAGCACGTACCGACACTCTATCTTGGCTAGGTTAAAATTGCCGCTGTCAACCGAGCGTCTTGCCTCTTCGTAACGTACGTTATAATCGCTGAACGGGACGATTAAATCAGTTTCCACGTAAACACGTAAGACTTCTCATAGAAACGTTATCTCGCTCGAGCACGAAGTTACCTCGACGGCGTCTCGCGTGCAACTGCGAGCGCCGCTCGTGGAATCGGGACTCCCTCGAATGCCCTCGATCGGCGGCTTCACCGAACTCTCTCTCTTGCCTCGCGCCTTTTTCCTCACGATTTTCTCGAAAATGCGCGCGGTCGAGGCGAAGGTTTCGGTAAAAGATGAGAGATCGCGATTTTTCACCTAATTCCTTCCCCCTCTCTCCGTAACGTGGATTCCACAACGACGCGATCGGCAAAATAAACTTACGAAAGAAACGAGAAGGAGAAAGTACGACACGCCACAGCTGACTCCGACCAAGTCTCACGCTCGACTGTGCGACGCAGTTACAGCACGACCGGCGCTCCTGCCGTTCTTCACCCTCACTTCACTTACGAACGTTACGGTATTATGGTACGCTCGGCCGGCGAGCCCTCAGCCCACGCTATGCGTCCCTACAAACCTAACGTATCACCAAGGGCGTCGAGGGTAGCCGAGGGCTCCTACGTAAGCTGCGTACAAAGGCTGCCACGAGGGAGGAGCGTTTTATGTGAGTTGGGGCAGCGGGACACGGCGTCGTTTGGAACAGTGTTTCTCAAAGTTGTTCGAACCTCGGAAAACTCTCGGGAACAATGACACGAAACAAGTCTTCTACGCAGTTGTTACGAAATTGATCGGTTCGATATTCCGCTTCGATATGTCACCCTGGCTTGTGTTATACAAATATATAATAGAGATTTATTCTTATTTTAAATACGAAACGCCACTACGGTTTGAATGTTAAGATGTTGAACTGTTATATGTATCCATTTAAATGAATTAATTTCAGAAATTATAATTGCGTACCGATATGATTGTCGAACTTTCAACGCAACCAATCTGAAATATTTATAATCCCCCCAAATTTCCCACATTTAATCTTAAAAAACTGTAATAAATTTATTGCGAAAAATATTTTATTCTTTTCACGCGATGATCCTATAAGTAACAGATAACTGTAATTTTAACAGATAAATGTTGATTTTTGAAAATTATTTGAAATGTTTAGAAGAGAAATCGTTCTCTTGCTTCAAAAGTGATATACAATTTGAAAAATTAAATTTATTTCTTAGAAAAGAAAAAAATGATTTTTCAATTTGACAAAAATTATTTCTGTCACTAATAAAATAATATCGACAAAAAAATGTCATTTTTGTTTCATAACTAGTTATAATCCTTAAAAAGTCATTCGTTTTGAATTGCAGGACATTATTTTAAACTCTTTTTGAGTTGAATTTTGACGATTTTTTAAAATTATCCTTTTTTTAATTGTGATGATTTTTTATAAAGTTAAATTATAAGTTCACTTTTCATTGATAGGGTAATATTTATTTAACTTATTCATGATAATAATTAATAACTCGAAAATTATGTTTTTTGTTTGTTTTCACTTTTGAAGTGAGAGAGCGAAATCATTAATTACAAATTATTACACAATCCATTGTGGCAAATGATTCATTTCCTGAGTAATTAGTTAAACCAATAATGTGTCATTTTGTTAATTTACTTTGATTGAATTATATATATATTTCTCCTTGTTTTAAATTGATTTCAATGTTATTATGTATCCTTATATATTATATACATATATATATATATATATATATATATATCCTGGATCAGACAGACGAATAAATCTGTGGACTTAATTCTAACATAATGGAAATCGTAAAAGAATTTCCCAAATTCCGTGCCTGTTCGATACACAAGTCGCGTTTTTCCACGCATATTGAATGAGATATGTTTACGAATGGATTTTGCAAACGCAATACAGGGCCGTTGTTGCCCCATTGTTGACAGCCAACAACGATTCTGCAATAAACGAAATTCGAAGCGGAAGTGTTCATAAAACTCCTCCCCCTCCCCCCGTGGGGCGGATTTATATTCACAACAGTTTTTTGTTTATTTTGTTCCCTGAAATAGGGATATGATATGCATAGGGTGTTCTGTAAACATACATCAACAGTGATAAAAATAAATTTGAATCGGGAATCTTCAGTGAAATGAAGTTGAAAAGAACCAAAGTTTCACGTTCGTAACTGTTATATAATCTTAAAGACTGACAGAAATTGAAACTGGGAAAACGTTAAACTCCCATCTAACAAGTTCAAGTGAATTCCAAGAGAATTTTAATAACTTGCGTTTTATTTCGTTCCCCGGCTATGGAAACCGTCAAATTATTGTATAATTAATGACAGAGTGTGAATCATTTCCACGGGCGATAATATCTGTCATACGCGATTTAATATAGCAATTAATTTCGGGAATGTTTTCATAAATCTTGTACGAAATTCATAACGGATAATAATACGCTTATACGTCACCTAACAGTAGGACAATTTAAAATCTAAAGGATCTATCTGCGATCTTGATTTGCCACATTAATTAAAATCCAGGTGCCGGGGCTCGCGTTTCTGACAGGCCAATTGAAATTTCGTGGCGGTAGTCGAGCTAGCGGGAAAATTTTAATTTTCTACGAAACTTTTCAGATGTATGCAAAGTGGCGCGAGATGTAAGTTCAGCAAGTTTTCATTTATCCGTGAAAATAGATTTCAAAGATGGCACCGCCATCCTGCAAATGTAGATTCACAGTACTCGCTTTCGTGCCCGCAAATTGAAAGTTAGGTTAGAAAAAAAAAGAAAAGAAAGAAAGAGAGATACATACCACTTGGAGACCCATCAGGGCAAACAGACTCTGGATAAATTATCCACTTGTTTTGCCTCGTTACGCAAAAATTGTTACTTATTTTAAGAGCAATCATTTCGTCGTTAACCTCGATTGTTTTCCTATTCGGTTTTAACAACGAAATGTTAGGTGCAGGATGGTCCATTCGCTTCTTGCATCCTGATACTCTTCGTCTATAAATTCGTAAGAAAATATTTCAGAGCGATTTTTAAACTGTTTTCATGCGAATTTAAAATTGAGGAGAACGGAAATTATGGAAAAAAACAAATAAATTGATTTTCACATAATCGAAAAATGTCCTGCGTAAAATTTAATTAAAATAAATTTATACCGTACTTATTATATGAATATAAATTTGCAGTATATTTACATGTACATATTATAGAAAGAGAATATATGAAAATAGAAGAATATATAAAAATTGAGAAATAATTTTTTTTTCTGATAATTAGCTATTATTTTGTTAGAAAGGATGAAATGTTTATGAATTGTAATTAATTATAAACCATATGCACACACACACACATATATATATATATATATATATATATATATACATTGAAAAATAAATATTGGTTGCTGCAACAATTTAAATAGTAAAATATAGCATAGCATTTTTATATTTTTGGTTGTAGCAGCAAATTTTTAGTTGTGTTAGCCTATCTGCAATGTCAGTATATGATTTCGATAGGCTAACGCAACTAAAAATTTGCTGCTACAACTAAAAACTCGTTGCTGCAGCCATATAAAAATGCTGCAGCAACTAATCTTTTCTTTCAGTATATGTATATAATATTAATAGTGGAAATGTCGCTTTCATTTCTGTATAAAATAGGTAGAACAATATAAGCAGAATAATCGATGAACAGAGCCAAGCCAATTTAAACAAGAAAATTTTTTTAATTCAATAACGATTTAAAATTCAGCATTAATGTTCTGGCATTACATCTTAGATTCCTACAATTTTAAGAATCTTTGTGATATCGCTGAATTTTACAATTGCATTTAGTACTCAATTTTTTCAATTAATTTGGACGATCTAACTTTCAGTAGTTGTAAAAGGAACATGAAGCGTGTATACATCTTTTTTACATTGAATTTTTACATTCAACCTATATACATTATATATATATATATTTGAGAAAAAATTCACGGTGTAAGAGACTTCATATGATTATTATTATGTGAATTAGAATTAACATCAAGTTCTGATGTGAAGCTGTTTGTATCTAAGCCTTTTCCTACTATAATTCCTCTTGTCAACATGCAAGTACAACATGCGCTTTTTATATTTTAATTTGTGAACATCTTGCGTAGTTACCGGTAACATTTTTGAATTTATTATTTAACATTGAAAAAAATGACTCGATAGAGATCGAAATGTCTGTACAAAATTTAGATTGTTGATAAAAATAGTTTTACTCACATAATAACTTGAGTGATTTATAATCCTATATTATATTATTTAAGAAAATTTTTATCAAATAACAGAACATTAAATTTCTATAAAATGTCACTTTGTTTGCAATATGCAAATACATATATACCCTAACATTAACATAATGTATATATACGTTATATTGCTTTTGCGAGTTATAACTAACAAGCGCTTTTATCCTTCCGTTGTTCTCTTCACTACTCACTGTTATAATCCAGACATTATTGCATTTCCAACAGAGAGCTCAGAATGCAAGAGACGGCTTTTTATTTAACGTTTCACATTGCATGGTGATTTATGACGCTGCTAGAAACAAAAAGCGATCACCTGCGGATAAAAAAAAGCAGTTGAAATGAATTACCTTTTGGATAAACTTCAAACAAACGTCCAACTATTTCGTGCCCTCGCACTCCTCGCGTGGCAAAACGTGCCGCATCGCGATGAGGATTGCCTTTCGGGCAATGTCTCGCGGTTGCGGATAATATCAAATTAATTCTTTCGCTGCCGTTTCATTTAATTTTGTCGCTCATGCGGATTACATCGTCGACGTTAAAAGGGATGTAGGCGATCGTTTGCGTTGGAAAGTAAAGGACTGGCGCGGCAAGTCGGAGGAAGCGGATCGAGAGCAACTTTGCACAGTGTACCGTGGGCATACCGGACTTTCCACGATTTTCTCGAATTGGAATTGGCAATGAAGCTACCTTGGCACCACAAGATAGCTTTCGTGGAGAAGCGACATGTAATTAATCCTCCAAATGGACGGTAGAGTAACCGTCTCAAAAGAGAGAGTTTGGGTGCAGTATATGGTGTGCACGATCGCTGTCGAAGGATGCTAATAATATTGCAATATAATCGGGACACTTTTTATCGATGTGATGCTTCGAAAGTTGATAATGCGAAAGGATTTAAAGAATTTAAAGGGCCGGAATAATGAAAGCCGACTCGGGACCGTTCCTGATTGATAATAAAAAATTTACTCTGTTTATAGATTTTTCAAGAGACGGACAATTAGAGAGATGTCGATGTCGCACCGTTGGTCCGAGCAGATGAGCCACGCGAATAAGTCCATTTTCCGGGATAGAAATTCGTAATGACGAATGATTGAGTCGCGACTCTTCTGAGATTTAGAGAAATCTCGATTTTCGACGAAAAAATAAAATAAAATAAAACTGATGCCGGAAAATGCGCCATGACGTCACGCTCTAAGTCGCTAGGTGACATCGCTTATCGCAATCCAAGATTAATGTCGTGTATCGCGACCGCTCTGTCGATTTTATTCAGGTACGATACGTTCTTCCATGATTTATAAAGTACAAATGGAAGCAGGATTTACTGCTGCAGCTTTCCCTACGAGCCGTGTTGTTGTTGAAAGTCATAGTGTTGCCGTAAGTCATCATATTTTATTACGTCGTTAATAATAATTGTGCAAAAGACATATGTTCGATGTGATGTTATTTATATAAACAAACAGACTTGTACAGAAAGTAGTGATTAAAAAAGTAATGAATTTTAATAATTGAAATTACAATTGCGTCACTTTTATAAAAAATTAGCAAAATCGATCTCCTTTCGTACAAATTTAAACCGAAATCTGCATCGCGATTAAGATATTTTGACTAAATATTGATTAAATATCACTATCGCGATTCTCCCAATGTGTGAACATTCATCGAATAAAATCGAATAATAATTGATATTGTAATAAAACATCATCATTATATTCAATAACAATAATTAAATTATCATTAATAATATCATTACACATTAAGGACTCTATTTCCTTTTAAAATGTATGTATATTAACGTAGATACTTCAATTGTTTACGCAAAATTTGTTATGCATCAAAACACTTGACGTTAATACAAGTAACCAGTTAATGTAATTAGTTAGCTAATTATAGTGCTGTTCGATTACGGGCTTTTACAAGGTTTATTAGCGGAAATGCGATTGTTTACGAATCTGTTACATCCATCAAAATACTTGACATTAATATATGAGCACAACTTTCTGTTAAGGACAATCGATCACGGGTGATATTCGATCATCGTGACGATACTTTACTATTTCTTTTTTCCCATACTTGTTCGAAGATCATATATTCTTGGGTATATGACGAGCCGAAATAGGAACGCTTCTACAGGGACTTTCCTTAGAGGGTTTCGCACAGAGGCATGAATAATACATCCTTTTGGAGGGATACGTTGGCTTTACTACTCGTTCCCTGCTGACTTTAATGTTTTTCGGGAAGGAAGGGGTTTCCTTTTACGAGCCAATAACGAGGAGTTCGTGGAAGGTCGATACGAGGACGCGACGCCCTTTGTGTAATTGCAAAGCGTAATTTATTTACGGCACAGTCATAGTGCACCTTCCTCACGCTGCGTATTACGACATATTACTCTCCCGCATGTACGTGTTTAATATCAATCTCGCTACTTGATTAAATATCCTCATCGGACGCGATAGCGCGGAAATTACCCGCGGCGTTGTTCGATACGACTCGCATTAGGTGGAAAAAAATACCTGTGCAATTATCGCATCGCTTTTTTTTTTTTGAATCGCTCGCGTTAATAAACTGTAAATTGCAAATTTTATATTAATCACCAGTCATCGATCGATTTCCGTTCAATCAGCCTATCGTCAGTAATTTCCCTATATGTTCGTAAAAGGCTCGAAATGAACCTGTAACTTGTAACACATGAAAAAAAAAAATTACACGGAAATGCAGAATTACAAAATTGAATTGAAAAATTAAATATCAGCAAGCAATGATAATCCAATTGAAGTAAATAACACTTTCTTAGTTTTAACTTTCACTTCTCTCTAGATATAAATAAATTTTTATTTACCATTTCTATGATTTGTTTCAACATAAATGTCCAAATTAACACATGTACTTAGATAATAAACTAAATTGAAATCAAATTTAATATGTTTTGTGAATTAAATAATTTAATTTCATTATTTTAAAGTTAAATTAATGACATATTAAATAGAAGCAGTGGCGACCTACAAACATAATTAAAAATAAATCAAATTGAGTATAATTTGACAAACAGTGAAAAGAGACAGATATCATAGTATACGTTTTCTTAATTTTTAGATTCGCATACAGCAAGAAAACCAAACTTTATCTTTAAAGAGTTATTGTTGATTCTGAAATGTGAAAATTTTATTCTTCTGTAATAATCTTTTTCGTCATTACAGAATCTACACCTTTTGGCTCGTATTCCTGACTTTAAGATATCCATGTCCATGAGAGTTGCTACTGAGAATCTCCGATTGCCATTGTTGCTCGTTATCATATATTTTCTAATGATGTTTGTGTCGACTTGTGTCACTAAATGGCATCCACTGTTTATCCATTTATGGTCAATCTATATATTTTCGGAGGATCCGGAATAAAAAAGGGGAAGAACAGGGACCGTCATCGTTACAGCTGAAATTCTTTTTTCTTGCGTGCCGCGTGAATTTCAGGAAGCGTTTTTGACTTGGAAGTGGTGTATATATTGAATATACCGGGGTTAAAATGGATAGCAAAACGTGCTTTACGCGGCGAAGCGAGAAAGAGGAGAAAGAGGAGGAGGAGAAAAGGAAATAAGAATTCCCTGTCGGCACCGGGAAGCTGCCCTCCCTCCGGATATTTCTTTCTCTGGCAGTCTGACAAGCGGAGAATTTTCATTCCGCGTGTGCGCGCGCCTTAGTACCTAAGGTAATATTCCTCCCGGCATCGGCTACTCTTGAGATATTAATTCTTAATCTGTCATCCTGAAGAGATCCTCGGTCGGTCGATCTCGCGCCAAGATTTTCTTCGCGCTCGACGCGATGCGGTTTATTAAATCTCGTCAGTCGTCTCGTCAATATCACGTAGTTTTATATATATATATATATATACTTATATATAAATATTTTTGAATGTCTTTTATGTATCTTGATTGCTGAAATGAATCAAATCAGTGGCAATAATATTAATTAAAAATAACTATACTATATTTTTTATTTAGCTTTTTATCTTCGCTCTCACTTTCCCTTTTTCTCTACAATGAATTATTAATGTGTAATAATTTCTTTCAACTTTGTTTGTCGGAAGTGAAACAATGAGAAAAATATAATTTTTTATTATCATTTACATTCTCGAATATAAGAGAAAGGTTTTGTACAATGACTGTAGCATGGAATAAGGAAAATGTTTAAGATATTAGACGCGTATGGCAATACTTATTAAATCACTGATAAGTTTATCTACACGAGAGACCTCTCCATATTGAGAGATATAAAGGCAATTTTGTTTATAAGTTATTGTGCATTTTATTGTATTAATTTTGAAAAAGCTGATCTCTTTTATAAATGTAAAGTTTTCATAAATAAAAAATAAAAATTTGTAATTTAAAATGTATAAAATTAATAAACATATTTCTTTTAAATATTTCTGTCCAATATCACTTTTTAATTTACAAAAATTGTAAAATGTCATGATATTTAAAAATACAAAAATTTTTGGTGTTTTTAAGTACAAAAATTCGTCAAAAACGACCCAAAAAGGATGATTTAAAAATATCCGCCACTACTAAAAAAAGAGTGACTTTGTAAGGATTGCAAAATGAAAGTGATAAAAACATAACACATTTGTGATGTTATCTAAAAGATGTCTAAAAGAGTATCTTATCTTATTATACAAGATGCATATGTTATCTGGATAAAAATATATTCTTGATCAAATATTTATGCTTATCGGCAAAAAGAATGTATTAATCAATAATTTTTTATCAAGTTAAAAAATAGCTTTCCTCTTTTCTG
>Ga0157363_1002604_pt1 | contig 16002 bp, 8 predicted proteins | sample AttsexASBM1_FD_111477 | JGI IMG/M metagenome (GOLD analysis project Ga0157363, IMG submission 111477) | Fungus gardens microbial communities from leaf cutter ant in Ribeirão Preto, State of São Paulo, Brazil - Atta sexdens ASBM1 | ecosystem: Host-associated > Fungi > Mycelium > Unclassified ...
AAACGAGAAAATATCGTAAGAAACGGCTTCAAAAATGTCTAAGACATTTATAAAGTGGAAATAGTGAAATAATAAATACAGTTCATAACTGCTGGACTGTAATAAAAACATAAAGTTATATTAATCGCGCTTTTATTGAACAAATTATTATCAAGAAACAGAAGAAGAAGAAGAAAAATAACATAAGATTTCAGATTATTATCAAGAAAAAGAAGAAGAAGAAGAAGAAAAATAATATAAGATTAGATAAGTTAGATGAATCCATCAGGTTTAAATTTTTTTTAAATTTTTTTAAATGTTTTTTATTATATGGAACACTGTAATATTTTTTTCCATTATATAGAACACTATGACAAACAAACTCTTTCAAGCTGGTTTTAAAATCAGTATGATTTCAAAGAAATTTAAGTTTTAATTTAAGTATAAATCACATAAAGATAAATCTTTAGTCTCACTTTTTATGTAGGTAAGTAAGTATATATTTTTTATAACAGTAGAAATAGAGTGACTTAGGCAGAATACATCTTTTCATATCTGCAGAGTCGAAAAAACAAATTTACCGAGATTATAATGATTTCCATCCTTGAGAGTCGAGAAATAACATTTTAAATGCGCTTTCCTTATCTGTGTGACGTGCGACAATAATGTTAATTAACATTAACGCTCGTAAGGTATTCATGTTTCATAAGTCACGATGGTAAACGTCATTTCCACTGTCAAGCGGCGAAATGTATTTTAAAGAGGTTCTCGCAAACATGGCGCCCGTAACGGATGTGCCGCGCCAGTGAAAATCATGACGTGTTCTCAAGTCGCATTACGTGAAAGAGAAAGAGCAAGGGAGAAGAACAGGGAAGAATGGAGGAAACGAGGGGAACTTGCGTGCCACAAGCATCGCTGCGATACAATGTATGGCGCATAAAAGTGAGATTAACAGGATGTTTATCGAGCAATTATGCACCGCTGCAATTAGTGCCAGCATGTTGCCGTCGTCGTCCACGTCGCGGTCAAATTGTTCACGTCATCATTGTAGTTTATGCACCAATGGTGATTGCAATTTTCAAACGTATAAATTTTAGCAAAATCATTAAAGCAAAATAGAATCTTTAACAATATAGGCATCATGTATGTATAAATATATATTAATAGAAAAAATACTCTTGCATTTATAGATTTTGTTCTTCATTTTAGAATATCTCGAGTTTTTAAGTAGCATGTAATATAAAACATATTTAATGTAATTAAAAAATTTTAGAAAAATGAAAATTACACCAAATTTTTCTACATTTAGATTAGGCTTGTCCAATTTGAGTTCCGGAGCCAAAACGCAAAGTCATCAACAAAATTCAATGTAAGATTTTAGAAACTGTAAACTGTTGATAAGCGTCACTTAAATGCGTATCACTTACTTTACATTCCCCGAAATTTTACCCACATTGAATTTTTTTGCATTAGTGGCTTTGTGTTTTGTCTCCCGAGCTCAAATTGGACAGGCCTGATATATTGTAGATATATTTTGTTTATATGTAAATAAATATTTATCTCAATTTTTTTACAAAATTTCTTATGATTATCTTTAATCTAAGATTAATATATCTTTTTCGTTATAATTTTTGACGAGCTATTTCTGACGAATTTATCAATTTGTATCGAAAATATTCGAATAATTATTAATAAAGATTATTCTATACAAGTGTGAACAGAGAGAAAGGGTGGGGAAAAGAGAGAGAGAGAGAGAGAGAGAGAGAGAGAGAGAGCTAAATAGATAGATAAATATCATCATTTATTACACGCACTCTAGAAATACATCCTTTCAAATGTTAAACAAAAATACAATTAATAAAGTAAAACTGAATTACAAAGAAATAAGTAATCAAATTGGCGGTAAAAATAAAATAATAAACGAATTGAATAAAGTATAATAAAATTGAATATAATAAACATCATGCATCTGCAAGTAGAAAAGGGATGAAAGAGAAAGGGGGTGAGAGAGAGAGAGAGAGAGAGAGATGTAGATTTTCAGAAGAAATTATATTAGAACTATTAAACAACTATTAACATAATTTAGAAAAACAACTTCCCGAGTAATCGAGCATTTGGACAAGTTATTGGGCCAAGGACTGCATGCGAAAACTTGCAAACACTGTGACGAATGCGCAGGATGTAGAGAGTGCAGCGTAAGTACAGTTGCAGCCGAGGGAATCAGCCGGACGGATCATAAAAATGAGAATAATAAAACTTTCGCAAAGCGTTGCCTCACACTTTATGATCTTGAATGAGGGTGGGATGGAAGGGTTGCTAAGGCGAAGAGTGGGAAAAAGAGGAGGAAAAGCCGGAGTTTCCATTGTGCCGCGCACCCACGATTTTATTTGCTTATTGCTTTATTTTGTGCTGAGTGCATCACGTAAGTAATCCGTAGAAGAGCGACAAGGAGGGACAGAAAGATTGAAAAAGAAAGAGAGAGGGGAGGGAGAAAGAAAGAGAGAGAAAGGGGAAGATTGTGAGTCTATATATTTTTGCATAGTTTACTCTTTGTAAATACAAAAAAATATAAATGTGGATTGTATAAATAATCATTCATACAATAAAAAAAGAAATAATAGTGGCTAATCATCGCTGCGGATGGGAATAAACATGGAGATTTCCGACGGACTTTCTTCCGCTCGAGAAATGAGCATCTGATGACGCTTTTTATCGAATGTTAACTGTAATATTCTCTGAAGTTAGATTATAATTTAGGAAGTATGGAATAGTTTATTTACTTTTTATATTAAGTAGTTAATCAAATACACATAAGCTTATACGTATACATGTAAATACCTATCAGAAATGTTTCATCATTTTTATATAATAACGGCAACTAATAACAAAATTGTTTTATATAGAATCATTATCTCAGTAGAGATCTATATAGTAGAGATCTATATAATCTTCATTTTACGCATGAATTAATTTCTGTCAATACATAATTTTTATAAATTTTTATAAAGATGATGGGTAAAAAAAAGGAAAAATGAGATAAAATCTATACAAAAACTGTTCTTTGTTTTTCAAAAAATGGAATTTTTGAAGCGTCATAACGAAATCCGCACAAAAATGTAAAAACTATTAAAAATTTTTTCTGTCAATGCACAGGGTACTCGGACATTTATGTATTGACAGAAAGATTAACAATAGAGCTAATTTTATAAGCGAAATGACTAACAAACATGAAAGAGTAATTTTTCCACGGAAGCACCAGGGAAGCTGTAGTGGAATTTTGCTTACAAATTCGAGTCACACCTTTTCGCTTGGCCCTGTATCGTTCGCGGTGTTCTCTTACTGTCGCCACCTACAACCCCTCGTGTAGTATACAAAGGCGGTGGCCCTCGACGGGGCAGAATCTGACCCCTCTTCTGTATTGTATTACCGCGTCGCCACCTTTGGGGGAGAAAACACTGAGAATAATGTTATGGGGCAACGTTTTATTGCCTGCCCACTCTATTTGCAGCAATCCCACGGGGGACAAACTGTCGGCAACAATTTAAAAAACAAACTACCGGGTTAAGTCAAATTAGTATCCCATATATCGATTTTTCATAATAAAACCTCTAAAATCGTAAATTTTGAACGTTCAAATTTTTAATTGTAAAATATTTATAAAAAATATATATATATATATTTTTATACAACTTTTTTTAATAATATTTTTCTATATATATATATATATATATATATATATACAAACAAGGAAATTTTAACCGATAAATAAATATTACATAATATTTACAGATAAATAGTGATACCGATGTAATAATAATATCGTATTATCGCACGTTAATGAAATAATTCTTGTCATAATATCGCATTAATATCTGCGGCATTTTGCGCAATCATAACAGCTCTCGACAGCTATCGTTTCATAATTTATTTAATCATATCATAACAGAATAAGAACTGCGAGGTGTCATATAACAGTGCACGGTAATCTATTGCTACATAGAAACATTATAGGAAAAAATACAATCGAGTATTATAGCCAGATCGTATTATATGAGCCTAAGGTTTCTACGAGGAGCGTAATACTTGTATGTTTCTCGAATTTCATTGCGTGGAATGCTCGAAGTGCATTCCACGCAGGCAGTGAACAGAAATACGACGATTGCATCAAGCTACGATCGTTCATATAAAATAATTGAAAAAAAATGCAAATTTTCTACTTCATAAAAATCGATTCGATTTTTATGAAGTAGAAAATTCGCTTAAGATTATACACCATAAATATTTATATTTCTCTAATGATTCCTTTCTACCACAATGTATATTAACTTTAATCTCGATTTAACTTTTTATTTTTTTCTTTTTTTGCAAGAATTAAAAAAATAATAAATAAATTAAACCAAGATTAAATCTATATTGATAGAAATAAAACTTGAATAATCTCTTTTTAATTTTAGATGGTTCTGCAATGATTAAAACTAAACATACATATAATTATGTAAAATGTATATTAAAGAATGTTATAAACATTGTTTTTATATGTTCCTTAAAATATGTTGTATATATCTTTGCGTGCACGCGTATATCTTTTCTTATTTCCTAAAATTTTTTACACCGATTCCGAAGTCGTATTTTTATCCTCAAATCGGAGGATGCTCGCAATTATATCGTTGGAAGCATAATTCGAAAATTTTTGAACATACTACGGTACATATTAGCAATAATTACCCCGTTATTTTGAACGAACGCGCGTCTCGAGTCGCTTACGCACGCATTATATGGCCGGACTTCGCTAAAGACTTCCTCACGTATACCGTCGACAGGTGTTTACCGTCGTTGTTGGGATTCGCGTGGTTGGTTTCCACAGCGTTTGCTTAACAAGATTTTCAAATCCTCTTAAGCACTCGGCATCCGCGTTGACAAACTTGACCTCACTTTCTCGAAATCGATACTGATCACTGAATCACTCCATCTCGAAAGAATAATCGTCAAATTACAGAGAATAATTTAGTTAATTAAAACATCTGATTGAATTATGAGACTTAAATAGTTTCGAAGTCATTTTAGGAAGTTTCATTCGAGTTACTGTGAGATTCTCGATCGGACAATACATGCGCAGAAGCGCATTGTTACCTACGTAAACGTTTGCCTCCGACGGAATAATTAATCATTCGCGCATAATCTAAGATCACCCGCTTTGTAAACACGATACCCTCCCTCCGCGCGATCACTCGTTACGATTAGATCTATCGTGATATCCTGCGCAACACCAAATCGTGACGATTGCCAAATCTCGAGTATGCTAAACGCAACGTTGAACGTTTATACTCTGATAAAATGATTAGATCTTCTGTGACTTAAGACACTATACATTTAGCTTACTTTTCAAAATTACGCTTTAATGAATTCCCTCCACATTTTCCTACTTTTCAAGGTACTTTACGAAATAATTGTCCAACATTTAATTCTTATTTAATTATTGTTATATTATCTCTTTTTATTTAATTCTTATTAAGTTACTCAATTTGCGTTATCATTTTATCCCTATTCGACACTCATTGTCAGATAATCGTTTTCAAATCTGTCACTCAAAGTCTTCACTGTCTCTGGCATTTGTGATGACTACCAGCGGCATTCCAGTTCTCGACATTACTGTACTGTTGAATCTCTCTCCTCACTTCTCCGATATTCAGATCGTGGATTAATCCGGCACGCAGATTGTGTCGTCAAAAGTCCGACAGCCGGCTTGTCGGGGCGCTCGCAAAAAGGCGCCTTCGGATATGAAATTGCTTTCGTCTCGCGAAAGTCCCTTACATAGAGCTAACTAATCCGTGCCGACTTCTAAACGGTTGCCAATCATTTCCGGTTCTCGGATTAGTCGCGCGTCGAAAAGTCGAAAAGCGAGCTCGTCCGTAAGGATGTGAAACGGCCCGGTCCCTGGCAGGACCTTCCGGACCGATATACGAAGGTGACAACAATGTGAACCTGGGGATGAATGTTGGCTTTCTAAGCGGCTTACAAACGACTCGTACACGCGCCCAAGAAATGATATTCCGCGCTGAGAAAGATTGGTTTTTTCACACCTTTCTCAACCAGCTAGAATGGAGTGCATTGATCCGATATTAAATCCGTATTAAAAGAAATGTATGAAAGAAGATAGAAACTAGAGGTACTTATTATACTTTGACATATATTTATACTCGTGTGAATTTGATGCACACTACAGTGACGTAATCATTGTTATTTTCTTAAATTATATTTTTCGAAGAAAATTGGAAATTTTAGCCTCTCAGATTTCTATTCTCTTTTGTTGATCTATTTTTCAAATACTATAATAAATACTAAAAATAATTGTGATTATATATTGTATGTACAATATAAATATGTTCTTGAAATTTTTCCTCTATTTATCTTTTTTCTTTTCGTTTTAATTTAAAAAAAAAAAAAGAAAAGATTAACCGTACAAAAGTTTAATTGAAAAAAAAAACACCTAATTATTAATTTTTATCAACACAGTATAAATAAATACTTTGCGTTATAATAAATATACGGTATTGTAAATGACTAATGCTCGTTTTCATCAACATAGATTAACTTTAGTCTCGCTTCAATTCAATTCTAATAATTCAATTCTAATAATTAGAAAAAGAATAAATAGAAAAGTAGATTAAATCGAGATTATAATTAATCTACATGATGGAAACGGGCATAAAGCAACTGACAAAATATTGCGTCGAAAAGACAATTTTCACCATGACATTGTGAAACATATATAACGATGTAGAAGCAGATCAAATTGAAGCAAGTACTTCCTCGCATGTGTTCCGCTTCGCGATTAGATTAGTGTCGCTACCTTAAATTGCACTTCGCTGATAATTTCCCGCTCATCAGCCTGACACACGAAACGCGTGTAATTGTCGCATAAGGACATAACCAGAACGATAATTAGGGGCTCGCGATCCTCTAGCGAGAAGTAAACAGGTAACGAGCGATCGTATCTTCGATGTGCGACGTATGATCGATGCGTAAATCCGTCAGCAATTACATCTGGTTGTTAGTCCGACGTTAATAATTTTCTAATCAACGCCGCGTGAAAGATCGATCGTATTTGTACCGTGACGAGCCGCGGCGTCGCTCGGTCCCGCCGTTGCGCTATGGCGGAATGTAATAATCGAGACGGGAAATTGGAATGGTCGGACGATGGCTTTAACGGTAGAGGGAAGGGGGAGGGAGAGAGGGAGGAAGGGAGGGTCGCCCCGTAAAAAAATCGCTTGGGCCAATCTACGTGAAAGCGTGCGGCGCGGCAATTACATCGACGTTACTCCTCCTAATTGTCTTTCATTAATAATTCTGTGACCGCGGACAGCGTATCACGGAAGGTAGATACACTACTTACACATTGACGATGGTCATGACGCGAGACCGACCGCGACTGATAACGCCAATAACGAATACGCGGTCATTATCTCGAAAAAAAAAAAAGAAAGGCGCCTTTTAAAATTCGGTTCATGCTTCGCGTTATTTGTGAGAATAAAGTCTTTGTGATGCGCGATGGCTCGATATAGATTAGGGCTTCTTTTGTTAAAAGAGTTGACTTGTGAGTTGACTGCAATAAGCAGCTTTACTGATATGTTTATTTATTCATAAAGTAGCGGATTTCTTGATACTTGTAATGTACAGACATACTAAAAATTGCAAATCATGTAACTAGATGACTTTCTAATGGATCTTATTATATCTTGTACAATATGTTATGACTTTTTTATCGATATTCGTTAAAAAGTAAGCATTATTTGCTGATATACATATATATTCTTCATATCTATCTACGAATTTGATTAATCTGAATGTAATGTGTGTTAATTAATAATATCTACTGGTAGATGTGTCAATAATTGGTTAGCTTAGATTTAGATATATCATTTTATTATTACTTGAAGAATTATATTTCAACTATAAAAATTATTATTGTGAAAATCATGTAGGAACAAAAGAGACAAATAATAAAAACGTTTATTGTCACTATTCATGTCGAATATGGATACGCGGATTTTGATCATCGTAAATAATGATTATAAAATATTTATTTTTACAGATATCGCTTAAGATATAGAGAAAATGTTATAATTTAGTATTATATAAGGAATAGTATGAGCTTTTTGTTTTATCTGAAGATGGACTTTAAGTCTTCTCGGAAGATGACATTTTCTTCAATTAACATTCTCTAGTGAGTTATCATATATTGAATCCAAGATATAATAAAAACATAAGACAGTATGTATACATAAGAACGCACGTACGTGTCGCACGATTCGAGCTCAACATCCCTTATCGCGGGCACTTTTCCCTATTCCCTCGTGTCACCGTAGCTAGGCAAGGACGACGATTATCGATTACCATGACGTGACTCTTGAGATTTCCAAACGCCGCGCCGGGGCTGGTCATTGGTCTTGTCCGTGAAACACTTAAGGGGAGTTATAAATAGCGACGCGGTGCAAGGTGCGAGCCGTCGCGGCGAGTCAATGTCGTGGAAAAATTAGCGCCTTAATAGCTCGCTGATGTTTTCACAAGGAAGGAGCGCCGGATTTAGTGCCGCGGAAGCAGTATTAGTGTTACTCGTCGCCGCTTCTAATCACATCGCCATCGTCCGCGTAATTGTCGCTAATGCGCTTCTTTGAGGAAATAAGCCGATTACGGAACAAACAGCCGGCTTTAGTCGTTGTAGCGAGCGGCTTCGTTGGAGTGTCGCGTTTAAAAACAAGCAAGCCCCGAGAGAAAAGGAGGACGATTGGTCTTGGGAAAAGAAGCTGCGAATTAACGGAAATCGTGCCGATACGCTCGGCACAGCTCACCTTAATAGCTCCCTCTGACGAGTTCCAAGAGAAAATGCGATCTACGATTTCTGCGATCGCCGTGCGGTTTGTAGCGACGTGTGAGAAACGTTTATTATCACAGTAGAAATCGAGTAGCGAGTAACACTTTTCAAACAAGCATTATATCTATATTTATACTCGCAGCTTTGCGCGAGTCATGGAGTTAATAATTTGCACGTGTATCCCGTAGGTTTTACAATTAGGATAATTAATGTGAAAGTTTCACTGTAATTAAAAATCGATTCTTTAACGTTTTCCTTGCATCTCCGTTGTGCGTATGCGGATGTGAGTTTTGCGTAACACTGGTGGCTTGAAAGTCTTACGAAATTCGACGTTGTCCGATCAAAAAAGTTATGACAACTTAACACTTGTTCAGCCCGAGGGATTGAACTCTGGAGGACAAGTAGAAAACGGAGCACAGGTAGAAAAGTAAAGATGAATGAAATAAATGAGGGTAACATAATTAAAGCTTTCGAATGCCGAGCTCCAATTTAGAACCATTAGAATTCCTAAACGTTGTCGGTCGGATGGGCACAGCAACCCACAGGGAAAGAGAGAAACAGAGAAAAAAAAATATACGTTTTATTATCTTAGGAGATATATCTGATTCTCGAAAGAGAGGTGTTCTTTATGCGCGTAACTAGCGATGGCCGTCGTGATTTCACCGATTGGATTGAATCCGGTCGGACCGTGTCCCGTAAACGTCCTTGACATCTCCGTGAAAGTTCATGTGAACGATCAGGTGAACAAATCGAAATCACAATACTCACATATTTCGTAATTGTAAATTATCATTCGAGTATTATACTTTTCAATTAAGTTGAAGTTTTGGTTATTGATAGATGAAAAAAAACACGACACATTTATTATTTCTTTTATGTACATAACTCTGTTTATCTCTATTGTATATTTTAAGAAATATTTAATTGTGCAGAATAAATTATGTATGCCATATTTATATATAAATATATGGTACATGTATAATATGGGAAAGTGGAGCAAAACCGAGCATTATCTGTTTTCGAAAAAAAAAAAAAACTAATAAAATTAGCAATAAAACTGAATTGCTATTGTATTTAATAAAATTTTAAAGCAAATGATCGTTTCTAATGTTGTTCTTTGAATTGATGAAAATATATAAGATCTCTCTATAAGATCTATCTATTCATTTTTATCCCATTTTTTTTGCAATATATCTGTCAAAAATCTAACTTTCTCAACTCCGTTTCAAGACTACTTACGCCGTGAATACATATCTCTTCCTTCTTTCTGTTTAAGAGAAACTAGAAATTGGTGCTTCATAATGTTGCAAATATGCAAAGCACAGATACATTATTTAGTTTAATGTATAAAATTCTATATTTAATATATAGAATTCTATTAATATATGGAAGTCTATAAATTTTAATTAATATATAGAAGTCTATAAACTGCATGCCGATTCAATTTGTCGGACTTGAAATGCATAAACTAAAACTAGAAATATTACCACAAATTATATTGATTGTCTTTAATAATAATAATAATGTTATAAAACACCTTAAAACAAAGAACTTATCGCGAAAAATATTATTTTAGCTGAGATTTGAACTTGGCTCTCTCATTCCATACTTAAAGATACATACTTAAAGAAAGTCTATATTCTAATATCGCCTCGACTTCATCACGTCGTTATACCGAGCGATGAGCACTGTTTCGAAAGCGTGAAATAAAGTATCATTTACCATTGGACGTAACGGAAGCGCCGTCGTGGTGACTTGCGTCGCTGTCCTCGTCTAGATTGCTGTTGCTCAAGGACGTTCTGGATTGATGCCTGACACTGAGATCTCGCGGTGTTGAGGGTGGACTTCCGGGTGGCTCCTGGCTGGATAGCCCGGATTGATGCATCTTGCTGGAAGCGCCGCCTAAGATATCAGTGATCATGAATCTCGACCTTTGCGGCATCGTCGTCGAGGCATCGCCCCTTTCTAAGCCGTTGTTATTATTCAAATTGTTATTCCGTGAATCTAGCCCGTTGGATAGACGTTCCATTGCCACGCCGTTTCGATCGACAATGTTCTCCAGCCGATGCGCCTCCAGGCCCGACATCCTGCTGAGATTTAGACCGTTATTGGCCACGGCGATGCTACTGAGAGCGGCCACGTGGTGGTTCTGCTGATGATGGACCGTCATCACGGTAGACGCAGGTGATTCCTTCGGGCTACGGGCACCTGTAGGTGCCTCTGTCGCCACCCCAGGACTCGCCTGGTACCTGGGAGACAGAATCTTGTCGACGGTGACGACGTAGCCTATCCCAGGAAGAGATCGTGCCCTCTCACTCTATTTCAACTGCACTTCACTGTATCCTTGGTAGACCCAATTTCTTTCACTCCTCTTCCCCTCTTACCCGTATAATTGGCACGTTATTCGGCATCGTTTGATGTTCAATCTCAGATTTGTCGCGATCGAAGGATTGATTTTCCAACAAGAGGGTCAAGAAACTTCTTTTGTGACAAACATTCGTATTAGGAACATGAATACCCAGAGATTTCCAATAAAATTCGATCTTAAAGATTTAGAGATTTGTGTCTGACGTCGAAACTTTTAAATCGCCAAAATCCTGAAGGCGGTTTAGTGAATGAATCGAGGCGAAAATCTTGCAGAATAATCTGGAGTAAATAACGCGTAAGACAGATATTTGCGTCGCAATGTGTATGCACCTTGCACTTCCTCCCGCTCGCTCGATCGCTCCACCTTCGCTACCACCTTCTTCCCAGACGCAATTAAGGAGCCGCTCGGCTCGGCTCCCTGGTTAATTGCTAATTGGCCACTTAACATAATTGCCGCGCATAAGAGCGAAGCCGTCGGCCATTTCCGCTTTTCTTTTTCTCCTTTTCCTTGCTTGTTCAATTATTAATTATTTTTATATAAGACTTTTGTGGCGTGTTCTCCTCTCACTTTTGCACGATTACGCGCTCGGCGTGTTTATCTTACCAACGAAAGTAGAAATAAGTTTGAGACCGTTCGCTAATCAATCGTTTAACCATGAAATAGATGCAATACTTTAAAAGAAAAATTTCTAAACATTAACACATCCTCCGCACTAGATCACAGTTGTGCCTGATGAACGATCACGAGCAATCACTTGTATCAAAGTCCAATCAATCTAGCAACCACCACTCTGGTTTGATCTATCTCGATCGCGTCCATTTGAGAGTCTATGTTTAGCCGGCTTATCGCGGTTGCCTGTCACGCATTCCAGGATTGATCATTCGACGGCGAAACTTTCATTAAGCTTACCGATTTCAAACCGGTAATATAACAGTCTATCAGCACTGTTCCTTTTTGGACTGCACTATCACCTGACTCTTTGTTCACGTTTCGCAGCGTTATTCGACTATCCAGATCACTTTGATAGAACCGAGTCAATTTTAACAAATGTTTGCAAATTGAATATCCGTCGCGACAAAGATTTCTCGAACGGCAACGCCTTCCGGTTGGCGGATTAGATAATCACGAGCGTGCAATTCCGAGAGAAAGATGCGAAATCCTGATCCTCGCCGGACGAAGAATCGCTCCGATCGGTCTGGCTAGGATTGAGAACGTAGTCGTGCACGCGAAACGTGCGTGTACATCGAGTTGCCACGACTGATCTGCCTATACTGAGGACGGCAGGCACCTCCGCTCGTTACTGGGCGGCCATATCGGGATTCTGACACGCCCCTAGATAGCCCTACCACTGATACCTCCAGGCCAATCCCGCTCGTTGCCGTTAAGCATCCCGCCAATCCTGACTGAAGCAACCTCGGCGCCTCCGCTATGTGCCACGGCTACGCCCAAGTAATTTGAAATGTGTTTCAGCGGTAATTCGATATAAAATTGTAGTTAATATCTTTCATTATAGTCCGGATGGAGGGAAAGGGGGCGCCCAAGCTCCTCGCGCGGAAGACGACGATGGTGGGAGGCATAGGAGTAGTGGCAGGGGACTGTACGGGGAAAGGGGGAAGGGAATGAAGCAGGGTGGAGCGGGCGGTGATACTGGTCTCCCACTTCCAGTTCGTTCTCCTCGAGATGGAACAGCGAAGCGGATCGTCGAGAGAACGACGAGAGAGGGAAGGGAGAAGGAGAGAGTCCAGCGAGACCTAGCTGGAAGGGGTGAAGTGCCATCGAAACGGAGAAGGGTGGTCCCAGCTCCGCGAACTTACTCCACGAATTTACGAATTCACGAGGACGAGCGAACGAACGAACTTGGGAGTCCGGGTGAGCGAGCGTCGTGTTTTTTGCTACGTGAACTTTTTTTTTGCCCTGTCGTCGAAGCTCAAGAAAAGGCTCGTTAAGCATATCAAAGAAGCACGTTGATTAACCTGAGCTGTGTATTACTAATGTCGCAAGGTGACGTTGAGCGTTAAATTGTGAAATAATACAGTCAATCAGAATAATGTCGACACACACACACACACACACACACACACACACACATATGTATAAATGAATATGAACTAAATTACTGGTAAGATGACGATTATTCCTGTAATAGATCGAAATCTTTAAAAGTGATGTGACTCATGTACCTCATTGCAATTAATGATAATTTGTTATCGCGAATAAATTTACATGATATATACGTATATATGTAAAATGAGTGAATTTTTAAATTTTTTATAAAAAAACGAATATCTGGATAAAATCGGATACTGCAATTGTTTACTTAAAGCCATTTTTTTCACGATTTACGTGCAGGAAGGAAAAAAATAATACGTATTATTGTTACATTATTTATATATAAACAATCGAATTAAAATCATAATTGTTTGTCCGTTTTTTAAAACATATTTAAAAATAACAATCAATTGCTTTTCAATCTCTGATTTATTCAAATATTAGGGGAGAATTAATCTACTCCAATGGATATATATATATTTATCGGATTCGAGTATCGACATAAAACACTCAATAAAAATATGAAATGCTTGTCAATGAAATGTCTATGTAACACGAAAATACAATTCATGGTAGTTATATAAGTATATTGGAGCAATTATTTTGACATCAATAGAATCGAATCGAAATGAAATTAAATTCGATAAAGTTGCAAGAATGATAGAAATTAGGGATGTATAACATTATTTAATTATAGAAGACCAGTGCTTAGTGTAGATACGGTCCCATGGTTATGGTATACCATAAATACACGCAAACACATAAAAAAATAATTATCCTAAAATAATAGACTGCTGAAAATTATCTAATATTTATCTTACTATTAATTGAGTTATGTACTTAAAATAAAATAAAATAGATTTAATATGCAATAGTTAATATATTGCAAAATATACAATAACAAAAATTTGTGAATTTATAATTAAAATGCAAGCTCTTGTCCTTTCAATTTTATATCACATATATCATGTATACAATCGTATATTTATATATTCTATATATATACTATATATATATTCTATATATATGTGTGTGTGTATGTGTGTGTGCGTGCGCGCGCGCGCGTGTGTGTGTGTGTGTGTGTGTGTGGGTGCGCGCGCGCGCGTGCGTGCGTGCGTGCGTGCGTGTGTGCGTGTGTGTATGTGTGTGTGTGTGTGCGCGCGTGCGTGCGTGCGTGCGTGCGTGCGTGCGTGCGTGTGTGCGTGCGTGTGTGTGCGTGTGTGTGTGTGCGTGCGTGTGTGTGTGTGTATGTGTATGTATGTGTGCGTGTGTGTGTGTGTGTGTGTGTAAAACGTAGTTTAAATTTGTTTAATTTACGTTAACCGTTCCTTTCTAATTTAGAATTATCATTTATCGATTCTATGACAATTTTACATCAATTAGCAAAAATAAAAAAATCGTTTCCATAGAGTCGGTTTGTAGGACAGCTCATTTCTGTGAAAGAAATTAACGGAGCCTGTAATGCGATCGTCAAAGCGTGACTCAACACGAAAGCCGGTGACTCGTAAGAAAATGCGCGCGGCTAATTTTTTCACCTTTTATTTTACATACACCTTTACACGCGTTGCCCCCTTCGCGGATAAGGCGAACAAGCGTATTCGTGTTGCACAGGTCGCGCCTGAGAGGTGATGCGTTCGTACATACACGTCTCATTAATTAAACATGAGAATTAGCCACGAGTGTCGCACCCATGGGGCAATGAAAAATTAATGTCATTAAAGGGCACACTTATCGCTCGATAATTGGCTTACTGAAGTTCCATGGAAAGATGCGCGAATGCAATTCGAACATGTAAGAAAACAACGATGCTAATTATCAGAAAAAACAACTTTTGTATTAATAGGGACGTTTGCTTTAATAGTAGTGTCTAAATATTCTTGACGTAAACTTATGAATATATAAAGTAAGGTCGATTTCTGATAAAATTATGACAATCTTGAAGGAATTAACATGTATAAATATCAGCGTGTCGGATGCACGCAATTCTGAATTATGTAAGATATATTAAAAACACACAATCTCTTGCAATTTAGATTTATTATGTTTATTTTTTTCTTTTAAAAAAAGCGTAACATAAAATCTTTTTTAAATTAAATGTAATTATTAAAGCACAGATCTATTTTTGCATAAAACGGATATTATTATGAGTAATTTTTCTTATTTATTTATTCCACCAATATTATATTTTTTTATATTCTAAAAGTGAAAATTTTAGAATTAACGTTTCGTATTAAATGTTTTTAATTATAATATCTACATAAAATATATAAAACAGAGGAAAAAATAAAATTGCGAGACAAGATAATTTATACGGAATAATGTACCGTTTAATGAAAATGAGAAGTTAATGTCGTTAAAATGCATCATTCCGACATTTCCGACCTTAGTCGGAAATCTCGAGGAAAATTTCTTTGAGGCTCTTTGACACTTTTTAACACGGAAAGCACCTCGAAGACATTAATATGGATATATCGCTCTAATACCCGGACAAGTAATATCCACGTGTACGTCATTAAATTTACATGAGGATGTGACTTGAGTCTTGCGATCCGGTCAGGAACACGAAGTGAAAAGTTAAGAGCGTTAAAATGCTCCTATCAACGTACCAATTAAGCCTCATAAATCTGAGACCTTTGGCTGGACCTTAATGACATTTTTCAGTCACTTTGAAACAATGTATAACTTAAGCTCAACATATTCAGGAAAAATTTCCGTAATCTAAACACTACCTTAT
>Ga0157363_1002605_pt1 | contig 16001 bp, 10 predicted proteins | sample AttsexASBM1_FD_111477 | JGI IMG/M metagenome (GOLD analysis project Ga0157363, IMG submission 111477) | Fungus gardens microbial communities from leaf cutter ant in Ribeirão Preto, State of São Paulo, Brazil - Atta sexdens ASBM1 | ecosystem: Host-associated > Fungi > Mycelium > Unclassified ...
CACACACACACACACACACACACACACACACACGCACGCACGCACGCACGCACGCACGCACGCACGCACGCACGCACGCACGCACGCACGCACACACACACACATATATCAATAATAAATCTCTTTTTTACTATTATTTTATTTTTAATTTAAAAGTAGAAATAAATATGAAAACAAAATAATTAAAGTATATTTTAATAATTTCATGGAGAAAACAAATGTATTGTACATAAACAACATCAAATTAGTTTCGAAAATAAAAGTAACTTTAAAAATCAATATTTAGAACAAAAATTTATTATCAATATTTTATAAAGAATTAAAATAATGTAACTGATATATAATATATACAATTTCTAATTTTTTATGACGAAAATTTTATCTTTCTTAGTATCATAATAAAATTTAATTATACGTATGCTGCTTTCTCTCAAAGAATACTATTGCAATTCGTGTCATATGCATGAAGCAAGTGTACGGCATCATAAGCAGTGCATAAATCATTGTAATTATTGTAAAACAATGTGTTGCATCGTAACGCTAGAATAGTAGTATCGCATCTGTGTAGCGCATGTATACTCTTGGCTTGCGATTTTTAAGAGAGTCCCTACAGTTACTCATTCTGTTAAATCATAATTATGTGTAGAAGACATATGGGCCGCGAAACGCAACTGGCACTTTACGACGAATCAAGTAAGAAAATTCGCGAAGGTGAGGAGACGCGAAACGTAAGTTCCGTTTCCCGTATGCGTTGCATGCCATCATGTACAACGTACGCGACGCACAACAATCAATACATGTACACGCACGAGTGAATGAGCGTGAGGGAAGTTTGAAGGGGGGAATTGGAGGTACGACGCTCTATGCCAGTGAAATTTGAATAATTTCCCTTCAATCGTAGATTCCCGACATGCGCGACCGAATAACATAGATTCAAGGGGGACAAATTAAATAAAAGGGACGGGCCACTCCTCCGTCAGTCGCAGTTCGATTGCCGATGATCGCTCACTTGCACAGGTGGATGATCAATTGCTTTTATTGACACGCGGTACCGCGAAAACAACGAGTGGAATCTACACGAGACGGCAAGGAACGAAAACACGGATAACTCGGAAATAATTTTTTATAAAACGTGCCAAAGAAAGAAAATGGATATCAACATGCGACTGACAGCATCAGTAGCCGCGATCATTCTGTTGATTGGATCTTGCGCGGCTAATCAGGACTTTTTGTTAAATTCCTTGAACGAATGTATAAAGATGGAATCCTGGACGTCTTGTTTGAAGCATCAAATTTTGACTCATCTCGATAACAAATTGGGAACTATCACGGAAGCGAGATCGCTCGAAACCGTTGATGAGGCGATCATCGCTAGGACCTTCAAATATCTCAAGAGTTTCGATTACGGAGTTGATTTACCTTTTGTCGATGCAAGTTTGAAATACAGACCTAGTAGAAGCCTGGCTGATCTTGACATTGAATTTAAGAACAATGACGTAGATACAAGTCAAGCTCGAGGACTTTTGAAAAAGAAGCTTCTGTTTCCGTTCTTGCTGCTGTTAAAATTGAAGTTAAAGGCTCTAATGCCTATTTTTGTCGCTATTATTGGAATAAAAGCTCTAAAAGCTCTTGTTCTGTCAAAGCTTGCCATTCTTATTGTGATTGGATTTATTGCTATACAATTCTTCAAGAAAGGCGGCATGATGATGCCGATGGGTATGTATACATATTTATAAATACTTAATATTGTAGTATTCTAATATTAATATAAAGAGTAACTTTCTGTATTTATTACGAGAATTACAGGTAACTATCGCTATTTTTCAAATAATTTCATTTTTCTTAATTCATAAGTAGTTATATAAAATAATTTCACTTTTTTTTGTATAAGAATATTATTTTATAATTTATTAAACGTTTCAATATTTATTAAAATGTAAAAAAGATATTGTATGAAGATTTGTATTAAATTTTGGAAAATAATTACAGCAAAAAGATTTTACACTTGCGTGTAATTTTCATAGAATGCGTGAAAAGTGAAATTTTTCAATCGTAGGAATGACTATGGAACCGGCATCGACATATGGTGCTCCATCTATGCTTTCGACGACGTCGAGCTACGATCCCGTCAATACATGGGATGGTAACGGTCCTTATTCCCGTGTTTGGACGCCAACCAATGGTATGGAGGCCCAAAACCTTGCTTATAGTTATTACTCGCCAGGCAGCTCCAATTCATACAGCTCAGCAGGATCCTCTTCATCGTCCTCATCTTCAAGCAGCTCAACGAATTACAACTGAACTCGTCCTAAAGTCTCTCTAATGACACATCGATCAATCGTCCGATATTGCCCTTGTGAACGCATTCCCGATCGTACGTCAGCAATAAGTTACGACCAAAGAAACACCAAATAATCAAGTAGCTCGCTGACGATCGATGACATTGCGATGTCAGTTTCGTTAACGAGAGCGCCACATTCAAAGACTGTCGGCTCCATGCCGACTATAATTATAGAATCGTTTTGTCGATTCAACAAAAGTTACATTGAGCGGATTTGTTAACTTATCGAGAAATTAGTTGCGCTAATTAAATTTTTGATTAAGTTTAAGAATCCGTAATGTTCAAATATTGCCTGATATTCAGAATGTCGCAATTAGAATCAATTTAAATTTTTTTAAAGAATTATTCGGAACATCGACAAAGTTCACTATTTTTCTTTAAGTGTAACATATACACCAAAAAATAATCAACAATGAATATCAAAATATAAAAGTACGTGAATAATATTGACAATATATAAATAAAAGATATATAAGATATTGTCAATATACAGATAAGTTGCCAAATACATTTAGGCGATATAAGATTATTTTTTCGGTGGACATTGACTATTTATTTTTCGTGTAACATAATTATTTATTATTATCTTTGCATTTGTTAATAAAAGCATTTCTTGTACTATAATAAATTGATATTTCGTATACATTTTTTTTCTTATTTTATTCCTATAAAATTTCTGTAATATTCTCAAATAAATACATCAAATAAATTCTTAAGAAAAAGTATTTCCTTAGGAAAAATTGATTAAATACTTAATAAGTGATGACATCAATTACTGAAATATCATCAGTTATTGGATAGTAATCAGTATACTGAAACACTTTTTCTTAAGGGAATAAATTAAATTTCTTTTGATATGAATAAATTAAAAAAAAATTAATTATTTCAGTAGAATATATATTTGAGAAATTTAATTTCTCATCAGATCCATCAAGCCCCTGTAAGATAATTGTTACGAACTATGACGTATGTAAAGTCTGTCACTAATCCGTTAAATAATATAATTATAATATTATCAAGAATGGAATTTAAATTAATATACTTAATAATTAAAAATAATATATAACGATATTAATGTTATTATCAACAAAAATATATATTTTATTTAAGAAAACATTTACGATTTTGGAAACTATAGATTCTTCAGTTGGTAATACCGTTACAGTATCATAGCCAAGTAAAGAGAACAATTTAAGATGGCGCAAGAAACCATTGGAATATTCCAAGATGATCCATGAATCATACAACCTTCTTTATCGACCGTTATAATTTATTATGAAGTTGTAATTCTTCGTAAAAAATTACTCTAAAGTTTCACATTGAGTACACATTAGTGTTATGTTATAAATATTAAATTACAAGCATATGATCATAATTAACTTATTTATATTCAAATATTATGAAGATGATTTCAAATAATTGATTTTTATTCAAAATAATCTTCATTCTGATGTTAATAGTCAGGGAAATTATTTTATTCTATCAATAAATGTAACAAGATTATAAATTGTGTTCTTTCAGAATATTATAAATAATAAGATAGAATAATTGAAATATTCAAAATAGTACATATTGACTATTAAATTTTAACTTTAATTTTTGTTACAATCTATTGTATTACACATAATTTATTATGCATAATTTGTTACTTATAATTAAAAGCTTATAATATATTTTTATGTGTATATCCTAACAATAAAGAAATCATAAATCTGATTTTCTATTTGTCCGGATCTCAATTCTTTCGTTCCTGTCGCCCAATAATTTTCCTTTGAACTGTTTGCTCTCAATAATACGCAGTTTAAGCATCCCCGTTTTCGTTAAAGCAATATTTTCACTTTCACTTTTCTTCATTATCAAAAAAAACCACATTGACAGAAAGGCATACATTAACAATTGATGCATTCCAAGGTAAGCTATCAGGTAAAATTAGGATAATACCAAAAGGATTTCCAATATCCTAGTCAGAAAAAGCTTAAAATGTCTTAGAAGCACAAGAAAAAGTCTTTCTTAGGTTGTAGGGTTTTTGGAGCAACTTGCTTTAAGTTTTTTTTTAGGCTAATCCTGCAGAAAACAGATCCTTTTTCTTCTTACTGATTCTCTCTCTAAGAGAGACCGCCCAACGCGTTTCGCCATGTCATCGCTATATCATATTTGAAATAAGTAAAAGCAATCAGTGAAAGCGAAGAGGAGTCGCATCAGCTTGATTCATCGAAAGCGCGATTTCTCTTCGTCGCTTGAAGATCGCTTGAGATAAAGTGATCTGCAGGATCAACAGCAGGATGCGTCTACTTTATATATGATCCCTTTTTACGTAAGCAATTTGCCTCCGCATACGCCAATATCCTGTGCCGAGTAGGGCACATATTCTTTAGAAAGCGTGTTTATCGCATCCTCAAGATCGTGCGCGATTGTGAAACCTTCCATTACGCTAACAATGTTGCTGAAAAAGTACGTGTATTATTTTAATAATCTACAGTGTTGAGCGGAGAGTTTCCGGGTACCCGCATATGACGCATATGTAGCGATTACATAGAAAGAATCGTTTACGTCGTGATCAAGTTTTACGCGTAATGATTGGTGCTATTAGATTGCAAATTTCTTTCAAATATACCTTCGATTTCTATTGCATTTCCGCGTTGTAAAACATTATAAGTTCTTTCTCACCGCGTTGGGAAATTTTACTGACAAAAAATGCTATATTTCACTAAAGACTCAAGTATTTACACGAATATGAAAGGTTGCATATATTATAGTATTATCTAATATAACTTATTGTTAATATTTTATAATATATTTGCATAAAAATTAATTATATTCTAAACAAATTATTTTTTATTAATTACGTATGCAAAAATTTGCCTAGATTCGTTGTTCTTATACTTTTGTGCAAACATATAATTTATTTAAATGAAATAAAGTAATGATAAAAATAATTTTCATAAAAAAGAATATATTTGTAGTGTGTGTTTTATTTATGTATATAAAAGAAATAAATATCTGTTTTATTTTTAAATAAATTTCGAAAATAAATAATTCATATCATTTAATCTTTTCCTTTTTTAAATTAGATTTCTTATATCTTCCCATAACATAAAAATCAAATCAGATTCATCAATCTTGTTCCTCTTGTCAAAAACGTATGATAAATGTGTTTCTTAAAAGAATAGAAACGCTTTTCGTAACCCTTCCCGGAAAATATTCCTCCTATGATCACCCTTAATATCTTCCGAAACTCCCCGAAAGGAGCGGTTTTCAGATTCTTTTGCGCGACCACATTCTCACGGTCGACCAAAACCACGCTCCTTCTTCCTTCGTTTTGTATCCGACTCATTTACAATCTGAATTATGCACTGTGAACAACGATGTGGAATCGTATTAAATAATTTCACAAAGAACAATCATTCGTCGATAAGGAACAGTTATTTCGATTTCTTAAGTTTTGCTTACATCGTTAGGACAAATAAAATATGCGATCCAGTTTCGCGGATGATTTACAATTTATATACGATCATTCTTCTCACGAAGAAGACCTCCAGCGAGAATACTTAACGATAACATTCACTTCAATGAGGGATGCATCGTTACTCGCGCAGCAGATATAGTATAATTAAAGTCTCCCAATCTCCTTGACATGACGTATCGTATAGAGATATATCAGGAAGGGACATACATTACGCAGGTGGGTAAATTGATCTAGACGAGGAAAAGAGCGCACGAGGGCCCTTGAGCTATCGGTCGCACAGGATACGTTACTTCCTGCATTCGTATTCCCTATTTCTGGTATATGGACAGTCGGTCGGCAACTAAAAAACTACCAGCGTTTGTCGAACTATCGACAAGCTGCACGAGTCTTCTCTCTTCCTCATGCCTTACCCTCTGCCTTCCTTTTTATACGAGTTCTATTAAAAAAGCTCGTATGAAACTGGCGATCTTTTGTGGAGGTACACATAACGTGCAACAAGGGTGCTCACGAGTGCATGCGGAAAGGACAACAAGAGAGAAAGAGAAAACGGAGAAGAAGAGAATGATGCATACACGCGGTGGATGCAACGTGTGGCGTAGGCGCCTGTTACACAACCGGAAGCGAGGCTACGGGGCGGAATAAGAAAGTTTGTGTGGATACGAGACACACTTCTGCCTGTTTGTCTCTTTCTTGCCTCCTATTTCTCTTCTTCTCCATTATGTAATGTGAAATTGATACTCGACGTCTCGACACTCGGCAAACTCATTATGCAGTGGTTATGCACTTCGACTTTACTGATAAATTGTGCAATTTCGTATATATCGTTCAGCTCATTAAATAATGTTTTCGTATAAGTATGTCCACACAACGAGCGTGACCAATTGAATTTTAATAAAGCATGTAAATCTCACATTTATCCGCTGCGTACTGCGAACCTTGTTGTACAATTACCATAATTATATGGTTAGTTTGAATAATATCATTACTTTGTATAATACGGTGACATTTAATCGTGCATGATGTGACATTTGATATGTATGCCGCGGCGAATTTTTCTTAACAGGCTCCTTTTAATGTGACTCTTTCGCGAAGAGTCCTAAGCTAGGCATACCGGAACAATTACATCTATGTGACCTTCGAAATAACATGTGAATCACATCGATCGCAGGTATTTTCTATTTCTCTTGTTACCAGCTTTTTCCAGGTATAATTTCTATTTTTACTTTACAATGAATATACGTATGTTTCATCTGCTTTCAAAGAATAATCATATAAAACCTTGATAATATTAAATCTTGAATTTCATTTTATTAATAAAGAAAAATTTAAAGAGGCTTTTTCGTTCAAGAATGAATACGTTTTAAAAGTTTTTATGTATAATAGTAAATTGCTTACAATATTTTTTTGCATAAATATTTCATTTTATTATTAAATAATTCATTTTATTATTAAATAATTTTATTATTAATATTATTAAATAATTTATTATTAAATAATTCTTTAATTATTATTATATTATTCTTGACGCAATACTTTCCAAATCTTTTATTTCTTTGAAATTTTTGAATTGATTAAAATTTTTTTTAAGATAATTTATCACAAAATGCAACATATTATACCAGCTATTAAAGTTTCTCAGCATATTTCAAAGCACTTTTTACATATGTATATAAAGAGAAATGTTGGAGATACATGTACTTCTATTATAACCGTTTCTAAAGATAATACTATTGCGTACTGCATTACGTAGTACAGGACGACATTTAATACCGAGACGACGTGACATTTCATGCATCCGCCATTGCAAATTTTTCTCAAGAGAAACACTGTCGAATGTTTTTCTATTAGATATTAGATATAGCAAATTTGGTCGTTTCACGGCCAATATTTTGCCGACTAGATCTAATACCGTCGATAACGAATTCTTGAAAGAAAGCATAAGGTAGGACGAATGTCGGATAATAGGACCCGTGAAAGAAAGGTGCACATCTTTCAGGAAACAGGTAAAAGCCGACAAGCGATTTAAGTTATTTATTTTGGCACTTACTAACGACTCTATTCTCTCCTGATTCTCTCACCGTTCATCGATGGGTTTTGGGACGAAGGGTTGGTCGTAAAGGGCTTGCAATCTCCGGCTTTCTTGTGTTTTTACAAATAGTACGACTGGATGAAAACGCGTGTCGATTTTTCTGAAGATTCTCGAGCGGATTCCTTTCATGATCGGTCGATCATTATCTGAATGGAGATAGACGATGGACACGCGAGAATTTAAAATGAGCGGTACATTGTTGTTCAGGCAATCTCCATTGTCAGATCCACGTGTGATTGGTATCAAACGGTTGACGTTGCGGAAACACACAAAATTTACTCGACTCTTGATGTAAGTAACGATCTTAGTGGGAGCGGCGAGCAAGCTGACTTGATACATTATATATTTCATAGAGAAAAGGAACTTGTATTGTCCTTGCCGCGAAAGGACGATGGCGTACTGTTCGCTCCTTTTTCTATGTTCGATTCTCCTGTGTCTTTTGTCGGTTCCTTTTTTTTTGAGTTTGCGCCGTGTGGCGAGCCATTGAGTCATCGGCATTTTTCACGAAAGCAACCGTGACCTTCGATTTACGTAATCAAACAGGCTCACCCAAATGCTATGAACACGATCATGCATTATAATGATAATAACATTGTTCGATATATATTAATTGCATACTTAATAAAAAGATCAGAATTCTTTAATGTTTCAGTCGACTTAATTATTCAATTTCTTTATATATATTAAAAGTATTTTTTCATAAATAGTTTCGTAAATAGTTATCATACTTCTAATTTTAAAAAACACAGGTTTAATTTCATATAAATATTTCTATAATCTGATTGTTTCAAATGTAAATACGAAGTAATCAAAATCAACAAGAGAGCAGAGAAAGCGAAACGCATTTGGCGCCACTAATGAATGAACATCAATGCTTCTCTTCGCTAATCGGGAATGTCTAGACATGGCGACACGCACAATTAGGAATGGCCGTGTATTTTCGTTACCAGTCGATCAATGGACTTCGTGTTTGCTAAATGTAACCGACTCTTTCTGTACCGCGTGCTTTCGTGCCCTCCCTCTGTAGACCACCATGTAACATATGAAAACCATCGCGGCTCGGTTCATCGAGTTCAACTCGTCTTCGACGAACGCGTCTTCGATCTTCGCGTGAGGATCGCACGCCAATGATAAATTGCAAATCGTGAGTGAATCTTCATCATAAATGCATCGCGCCTGTCTTCCGTCGGCCGGACAAATTAATCGGGCGAATGAATGGCGCATAGGCGATACTATAATTACTTAGAAAAGTCTCTCGCACAGACGTCTTCATTTATTTCATTGAATCCGATAGAGGATCCAAAGTCGGTACGCGGCATCGATTTTATCGTAGAATAGGGATCGGGAATGCGTGGCATCGGCCGATTATTTTGTCGTATGTTACCGCGGTTCCATAACCGCGGATAAACCGACGGACAGATTAATAAGGAATATTAAACGACGCGATTACCATATTATCGCTTATATTCGCTATACGCTCGGATATTGGCGATTAACGCTTCGTGCTCGAACATCGGTGCGCCGTGAAATGTTGAGGTGCTTAGGATACCAGAAGTTTCTTCTGCTTATCCGCATATTTTCAGAGGTCAGTGAGTTCGTTCGCAGTACGCCGCAGTTCTATCGCATACTATCTGCAGTTTAGACAGTGAAAAAAAAAAACAAATAAAGAGAAATAAAAATAATAAATGTTACAGTAATGATGTGAAGAAGGGATATAAGGGTGGATATCAGAAAGGGAAGAGACGGAAAAGGGTAGCGAGAGAATGTTCATACAATTTCGTCTTTCCAGATGGTTTGATTGTATAACGAAAGCAACCTTATCATCAAGGCGGTAAATACGCGTACAAGCCACCAGCAACCTTTGAGCCTTCTTCATCGTCCTCGCTCCTCGAGGATTCGAAAGGAGATTCCTACGTGGTGCTGTCATGGATTTTATACATTCCTGCATGAACGTCGTAGGAGGATTCCTTAAAACCGAAAGTGATACAGGAGACACTCATCAGCCAGGGGAGAGAATTAAACGAGTTGTGTATATGATGCGTTTTGTCCTACAATGAGAGAAAATAAAGAATTAGAAATATAAACAATATCAATTATGGTTTGTACATGACAATACATATTATAAAATAACATAAAGTTTTTAAAATAAGATTAACTCAAAATCGATTTATTAATAAATATCGAGATATCCTCATTTAAATAACTATGTCCGCTTCTTTCGTAGTTAAATATCCTGTCGCAAGAAACTAAAGAACGAGTCTTCTCGAACGAAATACGTGACATGTATATTTACGCATTTTTAAATTACGTATTTAGGAACGATGTTCGACATTTTTTTCAGTCGTGAAAAAAGTATCGCTTATGCGAATTGATCGGGAATGTTAATGTCAAATTAATAAACGCAATGTACAAAGCAGTTGTAAAATCCGGTTTTAGAAAGACGCACACGTAATTATTTCAAATTAACATAAATCGCGTGCTATATTTGGACGAGGCGCATAGGATGATGTTTTTAATATTGATCAACATCCTCCACGTCAGCGTCGGTAGCTATCTTGCAACTTTCTGGCCATGAGCGCCTATTGAGACACTTGGATTAATGTATTTGCTGCGTACAACGATTAAAATATTACACTATCATTATTTTTTGCATATCGCTAATTATTATAATAGGTATTCAGTATCGCGTAAGATGTAATAAACCCTTTTGCATTATTCGAATTGTGAATTCTTCATTTAAAGAAAAAAATTATTCGCTTTACAAAGCTTCGCGTTGTTCACAATATAACATATTTTTTAGAATTATTTTAAAAGGATTGATATAAGCACGTAAGCGCCAAATTTTTCAATATCATATAAGAATATTTGAATAATGCACACATATAAGAAATGTTTTTGAAATTCGCGAATTTTGGAGTTGTTCAGATAAACATATTGTAAATGTAGCTGCACTGTAAAAGTGGTTAGTTTGTAAATTAGTTAGACATTACGAAGCGCCGCGGTCAAAGGACTAAAGTTTCGCGGCGTTAAGACATTTTCAAGACGATTGCTTCTTGAAGCAGGAAGTGACGAGAAGTACACAGCTGGCGAAATTTCAGGCACCTGGTGGAGGAAGAGTAGTCTTTCTCGAGTGGTTTGGCCGCGATCTGGAAGAGGCGGCGTAAGGAGGAGACGATGGAAGAAGGTGAAAAAAATTGGTAATCCCCTTTCCTTCCTCCGAATTCGAAATAGAAGCGATGCGTGGACCAGCAGGGAAAGCAAAGGAAGGGTTGTAGGGAACCGGATCAGAGAAAGGTGCTTTCCAAATGGCTCGCGATTAACACTGGTATGCGGAAGGGTTGAGGGTACCTCCGAATCTCTTTTCTTTTTTCATCCCGTTTTTTAATCCCTTATGATGCGAGGGGCGGTTACGGTAGTCCCGTTAGGTCAGCTCGTCGGCAAGCTGCCCCTTAAGCGGCGGTGGTGTGGTTACGGCATCTCGTTTTTTATACCTTCATTTCTCCCGTTCTCTTCACAACCCTCGTCTAACTGTGGTCCGTGTAATCCACGCGCAGCTTCCGCGTTTCGGAGACGGGGATCGTTTCCAAGGACTCGATCATTCTCTTATAGTCTTCGATGACGAAAGAACCGCTTTTCCTAAACAAAGAAATTCGACCTAGAAGTATATTTATAATGCGTACATCAATAATTTCATTATACAAGCAAAATTGTTTACATATTTATCGTTCATTTTGAATATATTTGTATACAGCTTTTTTTAATATTTGGAACAACTTATAAAGTTTGTATTTTTGACATGTATTTTTGCTATACCATCTATTTGTAATCATCTAGATGTAAGATAATAAGATGGTTGCTAATATTTAATTTCTTTTTTTAAACCCTATTTTTTATTTATAACTAAAAGAATAAGTTTCTCTTTAAAGAGATTCTTTTATTCAAATTCCTTGTTGTTTTAATCTCTATTATCCAATAAAATTCGGATGTATTAGTAATAACTTGATAAGATAAACGAGGATATTGAATGTATAATAAAAAAAATAATTTTTCTCCTATAGCTATATATATTGTAATAAACCCTCAGCACAATTATATCGAGAATTAATTCGTTCTTTAATTACAAATTAATCGCTAGTGATATGCATATGATATTAACATCAGATAAGTTATTAATAAGACACAACAAAAAAAGTGCAAAGAACAATTAATGTGCAAGGAACTAACTTATTGTATTACAATTACACTCGTATCTTCATATGTCTGGGAAATCATGTTATGTTTATTTATGATTATATATTTAAGAATGAAATGTAAAGCTTACATTAGAGCATTTACAATTGTGCAAAGAATAATTTTCACTAGTTTTAATTTTAATTAACATTCTTCGATTATGTAGTATGATCACACTTTAAGTTGCGGACATTATAAAAGTTTTGAAATATAAAATATAAAAAACAAATATTTTAAACAAATATTTTTAAACAAAATTCTATACAAAAACAAAATATATGTGAAATTAACAATAAGAAACATAGCTAATAAATCATACGCCATTAGTGTAAATAACATATAGAACTCTTTGGATTTTATAATGATGTCATGACATTTATCTTTATATTATGATTATATCTATCAAGATATATATGTCATGTGATGACGATATTCGAATCAAAACTGTCAGAATTATTTTGGGTATTATAGCTGATAAAATTTACGAACGTAATAATGAGCGAAAATATAGGTTTTATGACAATAATATATAATAATATTCTAACAATAATATAGAAGTTTTTCTATTATTATTTGATTTATTCTCATCGTCTAATTTTCAGTTATAAATTCTTTAAAAATAAAGTTTCCATAAATTTTTCTGGGATTGATGCATTATACCAACTATATTTCATTGAAATTTATGTTTGAAACTTATATTCTTTTTTTAGAGACGATTTATAGATATGGTAAAAAATAAATCAGTACAAAAAGTCCATCGATCTTACAAGTGTAGTTGTCCGCACAAAATTTTCTTTAAAATGGCCTAGGAACGAGATAATCACATAGATGCAAGGTCGTGAACCATAATTTAATAGCATTTGCAAATTTCGTCTTTTAAAAGAATATTTATATCTTTTTTAAATATATTTATGGTTCTTCCTATTGCTACATTCATAAGATCATCACCAAGGCTTTCTTCTTTGTAGATCCCACAACGGTCTCACGAAAAACTGAACATACCTGATTTGTTAAAAATAGATCATATATTGTGACATCAAAAGAGAACATATACGTAAAAAAAATCAATATAATTATATATAAATATTAAACATAATTTAAAGTGTAAACAATTTACTTAAGTTCCAAGAATAACGAGCTTATCAAATCTTCATAGAAACATTGAAGTTTAAGAATGAAAATATTGATAAAAATAATCTTAAACTATATGTAAATAACTATATGTAAATAATAATATACGTACAGTCGGCATATGTATTGATAAGCTTTTGTAAAAGTTTATACTTCTTAAATGTCCACAAGAGCAATTTAAATAAATATGCATCCGTACAGGTGTATTATGTATAAAGAGATCTATTAATAAACTACAAGCATATCTAAGCGAATCGTTTCTCATCGTGATTGAGAAAAACTTTATTATCCCGCAATCACAGTTTCTTTGCAAGAAATACTGCAAGTGACCTCGACTTTGGTTGCAACAATCATGCAGCATTATTGCGCTCTACGGGGCAATTACGATTAATTTTATACCTGCTCTATGTGAAGATGAAATATACCTATAAATAATGTTGTAAAATCAAATGACGTAGACAATTCACGTTTATAATAAGAAGTTATTTATTATTCTGTTATTCGAATTTATTAAAATATACAAAAGTGTCTTTGTGATAAGTATATTTTAAAACGGTTCTAGATTTTAGAAATTATTTTTTTATTTAAATTTAATTTAGTATTAAACAACGAATTCTTTAATCAATTAAATTTTTCTTTGAATTATCTAAGAGCACATAAATCCTTATGACAAATCTAATTATGAACATTAATTAAAATAAAAATTAATTTGCAAGATAAATTATCAAAATATTATATCCTTCAAAATATATATTTCATAAAATGAACAATTAATTTCATTTAAATTTATATTTTATAGTTAAATTTTTTTTTAATCTTAGATTTAGAATTTTATATTGAGATGTTAAGATAACAAAAAATTAATATTGAATATTAAAAGATTGTAAAAAAAATATTGAAAAGAGATATCAGTTTATAATTCAAATCAAGATAAAAAGTTCTGTAAACGACAGTTTTTTTTTTTTTAACAAATGCGAATGTAACAACAAATAAAAGTTTCAGCTTTTTTTGCCGAATGTCAGAAAAATTTCATTCCCTACCATTAGCTCTTGCATTGTAGCATTGTTAAGTGAAAAAAAAAGAGCGATTCGGATTGAAATCCAACATCGACAGTATGCATCGAAGTGATATGATCGAAATTGCATATCGCATCTGTGACACCATAGGTCGCTTGCATCTGTAGGAGAATCGAAGGGAGAAGAGAGCCGGCGATCGTGGAATAGTGATGGTGGGGATACTGGCAGAAGGGGAAGAACAAGCAACCCGAGAAGAGAATCCAGTAACCTAGTGCCTAGTCGCCTGGTGGTCTGCAAAAACAAAAGAGATGTACGTGCCACGTGCCCTAGGCGCCACCGATATCTTGCACCGGTACTCGCAACGATAATGTAAGTTTCTTCAAGGAGAGAGTGGGACTGTAAATTACAACGCAAAGTTATTAATAATTGCCTCCTTAATGGAAGAACAAAAATAACGAAACAATGAATTAAAAGATGCGAGAGTATCAGTAATAAAAATATTATCTTTTAGGCTTATTATTTTTTATTAAAAGATTAAGGCAACCATGAATTAATAATTACCGGAAACTAATAATTATGGATAAATCAAATCTCATAAATATATTCTTGGCCTATGAAAATATCTTAGATTCCATAGGTAGATCACTTAGTGTATCTTCAATAAAATAAAAGTTGTATCATAATATACGTGACATATCTACGTATAGGAAATATCTCTTACGTTTGATACAATTCTGTTCATTCGTACATATATTTTTCATATAAATATCAAAGATCATCAAAATCTCTTTATTAAACTAACTATAAGTATATAATATATCAGAGATTTTAGAATAAAAGGAATCGATAGTCTCTCGCTGTGTTAAAACGATCAAAAAGGCAGGACAAAAGAAAGAGGGCGGAAAAAGAGCATCGCATTTAGAAATGACTCAATCATAGAAAGTCGAGAAGTCGTTCACGGACAGCGAAATAATTCTATTGCATTGTCCTTGAAGGCAGACACAAAGGAAGTGAAGGAGGTGACGGAACAAAAAGGGCTATCGCCAACGCTTGACAGCTTATTTCATATTCTTTATTTTTCTCGCACTTATCATTTTTGTTGTATAAAGGAAAAAAAAAGAAAAACAAACAGCTACGATCTACCTACGATTCGCACGGGAGCGGAAGGAAAAATTAATTTAAGAGACAGTTTTTGAAATTAGAATCTCGTTACTATAACGCCGTGAATCTTAGTCGAGGTAACGTTCAGACATACGGCGACAATTGCGGCGATTCACGATTAATAATAGAAACTATTGACGCGCTCTTCCGAACGTGACCTCAAGTAACGAACTCTTATCGGCCTTACGGATCATTGCGTTCCAATAGGGAAAGGTCACGAGGATCATGACGAGGAGAGAGAGATATATGATACGGTAAGCCCGCCGTCGGACGCGCGGCGTCGATCGCAGTCGATCACGAGCATCTCGGTTATCGAGGTGTCGATTTTCCTCGAGATAAAAGAAGGGTACAAAAATATATATATATATATATTTATTTATATACTGTGTATGTATATATATCTCTTATCCCTTTCTTCGCTTCTCCTTCAGTCCCGCATGTCTCTCGCACACGTATTTGTACTTAAAAAAAAAAAAAAAAAAAAAAAAAAAAAACACACACATTTCCCCCCCCACTTCCCGCCGCCCTCCCCTTCCACCTCCACTCCCCACTTCACCACACCACCTC
>Ga0157363_1002606_pt1 | contig 15999 bp, 11 predicted proteins | sample AttsexASBM1_FD_111477 | JGI IMG/M metagenome (GOLD analysis project Ga0157363, IMG submission 111477) | Fungus gardens microbial communities from leaf cutter ant in Ribeirão Preto, State of São Paulo, Brazil - Atta sexdens ASBM1 | ecosystem: Host-associated > Fungi > Mycelium > Unclassified ...
CGCCGTGGGTCTGAGGGATTCACAATGTGATGGATGCTTATCCGACATGAAATCTTTGAAACACTTTTTTTACGGAGACACCTCGGTCGGTGGGTCGCTAGTTAGACGCGTAACGCACTCCGAATTCCTTTTATTGACGAGATTTCAACTCGACGGCCCATGGCGAATGAGTTTCGAGTACTCGATATATGCCGTGACTAATCGAAAACGCTGGAAGAATACTTGCAGGGGCGGATTTACGTCTTCTACCGTTTTAATACTCGTTCAATTAAATCTATATATAATAAACTATCTGAGAAAGGTCAACATTGTAATCTTTTATTCATTATGAGTATTAATTGAACACGTCAAACAATATACTTTGTATCTTTTTCATATACTTTGTATCTTTTTCTATTACTTATTATTATTTAATTTTTACTAAAAGTAAAGGGAGAAAAGAGATAGATTTTTTGATTTACTTAATTTTATTATTACTTTTTGATTTATAAATAAATGCGTTCCTGTATATGCCCGTCGTATGTTCGTTGGGATAGGTCTGACTCGTTGCACAACAATAGTGCTCGCCACAACGATATTCAGAATACTTTCGCTCTGGTTACGATGACTACTTCGTCGAGATTCGATACGCCCATTCTCGTTTCTTACTATGGAATTAAATGTGCCGCAGGGACGTGACTTACAATGTTACTGGATCGACCTACGATCCTCCGATAGAGAGTGATTCCCTGCAGTTCAAAGAATCGAGTCATCGACGAATCATCGATAATCGCTTCTTGATAGATCTGTAATTGCCCGCGTTCGTCCAAAGTTTTTTTTTGCTGGAGAACGTATGATGATTGAACGCATGATTGAAGATTGTTAATGCGGTATTTAATTAGCTTCGTAATTGTTCTCTCACGAAATCGTTTGATATGAAACGGGAAGCACATAGATTTTTCTTAATCGTCTTACCTCACGATTCAACTTATCTCGGCATCTTTTATTGCTTTCCTTAACTTCCTTATGTTTAAACCGGAGTAGTACTTATCTTAATACGCTGATTTAACCGCTATATTTCATCGTATTGACTGCGCTTAGTGGTGCAAGTGACTCGTCCGTTTATCGAGCTCTCTCGTAAGATTTACGGCGCTCGTGCTCAGGAAAGTTGAAAAGGAAGTGGGAAACGCATACGCGACGACTCATGATGGTTGTAATTAGCGGAGATCGCACTTTTCCGATGAAGTTACAGCAATTTACGCTGATCTAAGTTTAATCCGTAGCGATAAGTCGGCGGATGGATACGACTTGATCGTCGCCGACTCGGCGATTCAATGCACGCGCGCGATACACCTAGATAAGAATTAAGAATTTACTAAGTTGCTCGCCGTGAATACGCCGTATATGCGTGGGTCAGAGCTGTTACCGCTGAGCTGCGTGTGCTATTTTAGCGGTCAGTGCGCTAAGCAGGTACACGCTTATACACGCTTATACATGCGGCAAATTGTATCGTTACGTATCTGATTCTCATATTTATGGCGTGCTTATTGAATCCTCCAGATTTCCTATATTGTATATATAGCTGATATGATCGCTTATGAAACTAATAGTTGATTATTTATAGCTGATTATGAGACTAATAGCTGATAATTTAACAAACTTCAATAAAAATTTAATTACTTTTTTCAAACCTAAAGAAGAAAATAATCATGTCCCTTTTTTTCAGAGCTTTGATTTGGAGACAATTGGAGAGGAGGAGGAGGTCTTGGAGAGACATCGGACATCGGCGGAAAAACTTTGTAGTGAGTATTATTTTTTATTTGCATAAGATTATTCCTTTTCGTTTTTTTTTTAATTATTTTGAAGATTTAAAAGTAATGATTAGAGAAAAAGTTTTCTAATATTTTATAAAAGTTTATTCATATAAAGATTTTTTCGGAAATGATATAATTATTTCAATAAATGTCTGATCGAAAGACGAATAAAAATGTCATTGATACATAATAATAATTATTCATTAAAATATTGATTATTTTAAGCGTTGCTGTAATTTAAATTTTATATTGGTATGTTATAGATCAACATAGTCAACATAGTAAATAACTCCACTGTTGCGCATCGGTCGGTGAGTGATAAGTATTTTTTTATTGAAACGGATCTATGACAGTTGATTAAATATGTATCAAATGATGCTTTCTCTACATATATATATATATATATATATATATATATATGTGTGTGTGTGTGTGTGTATTTAATTTACAATCCAATCGATAAAATTAAATCAATATTACACTTTATAAATCCATTGCCTTAATAAACTAGATAAAGTTTCTTATCTAATTCTGGAGCATCATTATTCTGTGTGTTTGCAAAGATATTGAGAGATATTGAGAGTTTATACAATGTTATATCAACGCATCATTTATATAGCATCATTTATATAAGTACACATAAATGGCATAAATAATACGAATCCGATTTTGATTTTAGAAATACTTTACTTACATGCGCACTGTGATTTTGAGAAATTATAAGATAAAGTTGTAAAATGATTATTTTAACAAATTTTTAATATATATCTATAATTATATAATGCAAAAAATATTATTATATTTTTTAATAGCATAATTTTATTCTATCAAAATGAAATGTCTTAAACACTTTTTGTTTTACGAATGACTCTTATGGATGATTCTCGTGACGATTGCACTATACACGCGTCACATCTGTCGTTACAGTAAATATTACACGTAATACTTTTGATGTGTGCCTCGGCACTGTCTTGAATTCCGGCGTTCCAATGTCGTTCCATTCTGCACGAGACTTCACGCTCTGAGACTCGTGTACAGTGCGTCGCGTAGGTTGTCCTGATGCACGTGAAGAATCACAGACACTTCACCTCCCATTAGCATTGAATACGATTTAAATTAACCCTACGATAGCAAATTCTTTTGGATATAAAAGGGCGAAAGGGAACGATAAAATGCAGGTTTTTTAATGTTCATGCAGTGAAATAGCATCATCATAGGCTTGATAAATTGCAGAAAATAAAATTTGAAGTTTTCTTACATCTGACAAATTGTCTTTTCTCAATTTTTCTTTGTCATTCGATAATTTTCGCTTAAATAGAATCGTATATTCCGTCTTGTTCTTTCAATTATAATTTTCTTTCAGTAATAAGTTTTATTTTTCTCACACGCACAACTTTACCTTCATCTTCTCGTTGAACCCTGTATGTAATACAATGCCTGACACGTTAATTATATCAGAGTGCTGGTCCCGATTACGATACCCCGCTAATTGCGCGCTCTGTATGACCTTGTTAATCGATAATTTGTTAAATTAGCTGTTCTTATTTGTTTAAATATTTTTACGTTACAACGAACAGCAGGTTACCACTATATTATCATAACTGCTATTAAAAGCTGTTGTGAAAAATTACAATAATTATATTTCTAAAATTATATAATTATTTATATAAAAATAATTTATATAATTTTTAATGCACTTATTGTTTTACACCTGTTATATGTTAAACTTTTATATTATATATACCTTAATATAAAGCATTCCGAAGAAACCATAAGAGAAATACGTAAAGCACGTGACATGTTTATCTAAATTATAGGAGAGCCTTTCGTCCTAATGGTTTCGTTTTTCCTTTCTCACTTTTAAATAATGTCCGTCGCCAGAAAGTGTCCCATTGTGTGACGCGAGGAACCTGGTCAACTTGTGTTCGCGCTCTCAAAGCGCTCATGTTATTGACCTGGAAGATATTACCGGATACGATTCGTACAGGTTTAACTGAGAGGAGAGAGTCCTATACTTAGTCGAAGCTAATTAAAAGGATCCATCGGCAGACTACGAAGGGTGCGAGATAAGATCGGCGTTGATGCCACGGTGAGAAACGTCGCTGTCGGGCGCGTTATACGGCAACTTTTCTCGAGATAGGGGTGAGAAATTTTGTGGCCTTTCACATAAATCCTGTCCCGTCTCGCTCATCTCGCGGATCGGTACGAGATATCGGTAGAATGACATGTACATTACAGGTTTCATTGTCTATGACGATAGTTCCTAACAGGATTTAATCAATTCTACGAAAAGATTGGTTATTGCTGAAGTATGTAAAAGTTTATCTAGATATGAAACTAAACATAATTTTGAAGCGTCGAGTGGCTTGTTTAGTGCGGTTGACTCGCGATCTATAGATCCGGGTTCAATCCAAAAAATTATTTTCAGATCTCTGTATCTAACTAAATATTTAGATACTTTCAGTAAAACAATTTTTAAATCATATAAAACAATATAAGACTCTTAGTATTAAAAGCATTAAAATGATAGTCCCTATCCAATCATTTATTACTTTTAATACTTTATACTAAATTGTAAGAGTTCTATATTTTATATGATGTTTTGTATGATTTTAAAAATTGTTTTACTGAAAGTATATAAATATTTATTAAACGACGATAATAGAATTAGACTCCTCAAAAATTTAACAAATTAAAATACCAAAAAATTCAAGGAAGTAGGAGTCATCGTGGTAGCTACTGCGCTAATATATAATGATATTAGAAATGAATTTCTATTGTCTCTTCGCACTAATTACCACGTTGATTTCTACTCCCTTAGATTTTTTGGTACTTTAATTTGCTAAACATTTATATTCTAAATGTTTAGATAATTTTGTTTGGACCATATAGGAGACCATGGCACCGAGGTATCCAACCAAAGAAGGATGACGCAACATCCCAAAATGGGACAGGACCTACCTCTCTTATGAAATTTCCGGCTGATGATTCCCTTAAATCACCAGATGGAATTCTTTAAACATGAAAAATCGCATATATGAACACAAGTGGGATGAACCCGGATCTACAGATCGCGAGTCAACCGCACTGAGCGGCAAGCCACTCGATTCAAAATTATTTCCAGATATCTATATCTAGATAAACTTTTAGATACTTCAGCAATACTAATCTTTTCGTAGAATTGATTAAATCCTGTAAAACAATTTTTAAATCATATAAAACAATATAGGACTCTTAGTATTAAAAGCAATAAAATAATTGTATAGGCCCTATACAATCATTTTATTGCTTTTAATATTAATTGTAAGAATCCTATATTGTTTTATATGATTTAAAAATTGTTTTATTGAAAGTATCTAAACATAATACATTCTAAAATATTTAGTTATATTTATAGGACATACAAGAGCCGATTTAACAAAAATGAGTGTAAAAATTATTAAGACGTGAAATATATTACATTACTAAATTTCAAATAAATATATAATTCTACAAATTCTTACATGTTTCGGCTCTTGTATTGAGCCATCTTCAGATAATATACGTAGTAAAATACGTAGTAAAATAGTTAAAACAATAGTTTTTTTGTACAGATTTTTTTAGTTTTGGACTTGATCGCATATCTTAACTTGCGGTTAAATAAAAATTTTCCATTTTTTTCTCCTGAACTTTGTGATGTCTATATTCGGATATCTGGATTAGGAAATAAGTAATGGATGAAATGGTAAACAAGAACGGAGAGAAGGAGATATAGGGTCAAAAAAAGGAGAATAGTTTACATAATTTCGCGATATTATCTGGGCGCGAACATATCTGTTGGTTTCTCAGGTGCGGTAGAGCGATCCGTGCGGATTCCCACGCGTGTAGCGGAGAGCTCGTCCAATTTCGAGATTTCGGGACCGGCCGGGTTAAATGTTAACATGGGAATTATGCTAATCGCCGTGGTACCCTCGCCATTGGGACATTCGTCATCCACCGCAGTTTTCTGGCCGCTTTTTGCGGTCGTACGTACAACTTATACCGACCGTTGGCTGCGCGTATGGAGGTGGTCCAGAAAGACGAGACGTATTTGAAAGTCTAATTTTTTTTACGATTTTCATGCCCAAGAAAGATCGGAGTCTTCCTCCCGTAAAGCTATTCCGTCCGTTTCGCTCAGCCTTTGTTTTTGCTTCCAGTTGCTGCATGCATGCCGAATTCTTTCTCTCCGCTTCGTTATTCCGCATGTAATGGAAATAATTTTTTATAACTTGAACCATTGCATGATTCATCGTTTAAAGTCGAGAACGATTTATGTAGAATTGTATTCGCGATTGTGTAATTATCTTTGCTTTTTTATAATGTTGCCAAACTGTGTGTATATTTTAAGTGAGATTAGTATCTATACCTTTTAAGATAGCACGCGTAAATATGAATATATGCAAATTAATATCTTTAGATACTTATTTCCATTGGGAAATCTATGTGCGGAGAAACGATATGAGAAAAATTTCCTCCCACGTACGACACCATACAGCGGACGGTACTACGATCGGGCGGAGTCTACTCGAGCGATCACCGGAAATTCATAACTTAGCATCAGATCGACGAAAGAGGGTTAATCAGCAAAAATACGAGACGCGTTTGTCGCAGCAGAGGCACTCGGGAATGAGCGTTAGCTGAAATATAATTTTACGTGGATTAGCGTGGGATTGTAAATTCGCGCTTGGGAATCGTGCGCGACGCAATCTGGTCACCGACGATTGTGTGGACCATAATAATACGTGGGTACCACGCCCCTTAAAACCGACGAATCTGACATTTGACCTCGGCAAGGCAAAAACCAGGAAAGGCGATCTTCCCCTCCGACGCGTAATCTTGTGCGTAATAATTTTGTTAATTTTTTTCTTTCTTTTTTTTTTCAAACAAAAATATACGCGTGTCACAAGATGTGAATGAAATTATTTTTGTCGATGGTCTAGATGGAGTCTGCTGCCTTTGTCACCGCGGAAACCAGTTTGAAACTTTGTAATTCATATGTTTGCGAGTGATGTATGTACCACTTCTGCGAATTCTGCTTGCTTATTTTGCGATGAGGTCAGCCTCGCAAAGCTGTGCGATAAATTGGTAGACGATTATAACGGGGTATCAAGTCTTAGCAAAATATTTGATAACTATTAAATTTGAGGTAATTTATCAAAACTAAGATTCTATTCATTCTTACAGAGATGGATGACCGATTATTTTACTCTTCCATTAAAAAAAAAAGAAAAAAAATTATAGTCTATCATCCCTAAATTGGATTTAAGATCAAAATATTAGGTCAACTAGTAGTACTATTTCTGATTTAGAATATTTAGAATATTTATGGTCACCTCATCGAGAACATTTGTATGTTGCAATAAATACTATTTAAAAAATATTCACGTCCTTTTGTGTGAAAAGAGAGGAGAAGAAAATCTCTTTACTCATGTAGTATCGAGGTGTGCAGCAAGTGTGTCCCTCTCCGCGGTGGGCGTTTCTTCCGATGATCAGAGTGGGAGAGGGTGGGTGGAGAAGAATATAGGAAGAGAGGGACGGGGGAGAAAGACGGAGAGAGGAGAGAAGCGATTCAATTTATGTCTCGACAATGCGGCTTTGTCTCGCCAAATTATCATACATGAACCTATATACATAATCCCATGTACTGGCACATTATCATATCATAGCCACGCATTAAAGTACCAGTTCCTCTCTACCTCTCCCTCCCACCCGCCTCTTCTCTCGTTGTATCAAGAGAGGCGCCTATGTTTATGCGATTGACAAAAGAAATTGCGGGTCGCCTCATCGATCGAACGCCCCGGCACGAGATGCGAGGGTTTTGCAAAGTTACCTTTAATGTGTGACGCGCGCCAACACTTCCGGTACGCCCAGTATGAAGATATGCAAAGTTCCGAGTGTTACATTAAAAAAAATTGGAATACTATTTTTTCACAAAATTTTTTCACGTATTGATAATAAATGTAAAATATTTTTAAAAATTATGAAAAATTATATCGTGTTATTTCTATCTCCTTTTCTTTCTCTCTCTCTCTCCCTCTCTCTCTCTCTCTCTCTCTCTCTCTCTCTCTCTCTCTCTCTCTCTCTCTCTTTGAATATAATATATCGGTGTAAATATAATACAATACTATATTCTTTTTTATTTATTTTCTTGTGTCATCTGGTTCGTATTGTACAAAATCTATTGTTCTATTGTAAGCGAGGAGAATATTAAAGTCATATATGTGACACGCGTAGTGAGCCAAATGAATTCTGCAAGTCACTACGCGGCTTGAAGCAAGAATCATCGACGAAACGACGCAAAATTAGAGGAGTAGGAGAAGCTTGGGGGATAACACCTAGGGGAGGGGGGAGAGAGGGGGCAAGCACCTCAATGACAGGGAAGATTTCTCAATCAATCCAGAGCGTGTCTCGCGCGAGGCTCTTGAGAGACTTGAAAATCCGAGGCATTGACGTGATAATTACATGCACGTAGACCGCGTAATATGTTCGTCTGTCAGTCTTGCAAGAAAAAGAGCTAAAAAAGAGAGAGAAAGACAGACATAGAAAGTAAGAGGGAGAGAGAAAGAGGGAGAGAGGGCAGAAAAAGCAAGGGAAGAGAGAGATAAAGGAAGATGAAGAGAACGCTTGGTAGCATTCGGCTCTTGTGCTACCGCTGGATCCGCCTCCGGCCACCCACGACGATGATCGTCGTCGACGATGATCGGTTTAACCTCCACTCAAATCGGCCACAAATATTTCCATTTGCATAATAGAGATTATATATTATATGCGTGCCGGAGGAAATCTGGCATGAATTAATTTACCTTTTTGCGAGCAAGAGTTAGTAAGAAATTTTTTGTTCCTATTACTAATAATCTTCAAGAAAATATATCCTACAATATTTTATACAAGGTGTTAAAAAAATCATTTAGCATTTATATGGTAGTATAAGTATATAGTTTTATAGTACGCACTATATTAAGTAAAAAAAGCCTTCGTGAATATAGATGAAAAACTCAACTGTTTCTAAGATATAAATTTTGTATTATATTGTCACAAACCGTGTTCTGAATGTTTTGATTCAATTATACACTTCATAATAAAAATTCACCGGGTATCAGTAAGTGATATCAATTAGATAGATACGATTGGATGGGCATTATGGAAAATCACCTCATTGAACCTGTAATTCTACCAAATCCGTTACAGTATTACTTATCTCAATTTCTCTCTTTTTACACACAATACATAGAAGAAACAATAAGTCAGTATGATACTACTAAATAAAATTGTTTATATTAGGTGTAGTAAAAAGAAATCCATTATTTTTCCATTCAATTTCATACAAAAATAATGGATTTCTTTTTACTACATATTTCAGAAATGGTTGAGCTTTCGACCTATATTCACTACGGCTTTTCTTACTTAGTATGTGTATCTACCACATAGATGCTGAATGATATTTTTGAACACACCGTATAATTCTGTAAATGCCTTTTATTTTTAATGTTTGTTTCAATCTCCATATTCTTAACATCTACTCCTATTTTTTTTTACTATTTGACATTTGTCTGTTTTAAATAGAGCAATAAGTCACAATACAACTAAAAACTGATTGCTGCAACCATATAAAAATACTATGCCATATTTTACTATCTAAATTGTTGTAGCAACCAATCTTTTCTTTCAGTGTAGCTGATTGAAAAGACCTTCGAGTAACATGACTTATGTTTTGTTTGGATTTTACTTGGCAATGATTTTACGCATGAGAATGTGCTTATTAGTAGTCAATAATATTGTACGATCAAAAGATAATATTTTCATTTCGCGCGCACGTGCCATTGGAATAAGAATAGAAACTTCGGAAACGTTAAGAAGAAGTTTAGCTCATACATATGTACGGTATTTTAGAATAAGCCGCTTGAAATCTCGTTTGACATTAGATTTATTTCGGCAAGTTCCGCGAAATCGTAATCAATGCGCGTGAATGTAGGTAGTGCCGATTGTTTATTAAGATTGGCTCGATGATGAATGCGTCGTGTCGCATAATATGTGGGACAGCGAATAAACCACGAGTGGCGAGTAGTCTTCAGTTATATGCGCACGAGTGTACTTACGTGGTATATACGTGTACATACTTACGTGCTTTATGCCAATGGGCTTTACAGCTTGCAGCACGTCGACGTGCCCGAGCAAGCGTGATAAAGCCGAAGGTTCGAGTTTAACGAAGCGCTTAATTCAAGGCACGACCTTTATTACCGATCGGAGGACGTTATATCTATTCACTAAGTCGCGATCGACAACGAAGAAAGTCCTCGGCAGATTGAGTATATCCTTTATTATCCGCGGAAATAAAACAGCGCAATAGAGTAGGTGAGCGGCAGAGAAAGTGAAAGTGATGTTTGTAGCGTAGAAAATAAACTTTAATAAAATGTATTTGCATGGGGAATTAATATCGTATACATATTTATTACTAATAATAAATTTCTACAATAAGATATGAATGATTTTCCTTTTGATCTTGTTATGATCACGGTTGTCACTTCTCTTCGATTTAGAAATTTTAGCTTTTTGACTGAAGCTTCGGTTCTCCGGGAACCGAAAGAAATCTCTGCGAAAAAAATCTCCGACTAATCACTCAAAATTTTGATGATCTTTTTTTAAGTGCGTTTTTGAAAAGTATCTTCGGTAGGAAGGTCAAATCTTATTTTTTTTTGGATAAGAGAGCACTACAAGATTTCAGTTTCAGCAATATTTATCGATCTCCAACGAAACACTAGTCTAAAGCCAGAAATACCCAGCAAAACGTAAAGTAATAAGATATAAACAGTACGGTTATTATCTTACATTCTCTATTGTGACTGACTGATTTACTGCTTACGTTTTATTGCCTTATATTTTTCTATATATTTCTGGTTTAAAGATGGCAACCGTGATTCATCCAAGAAAATACATGCGTATCAAATCGGCTTAGAACATGAGCTTAAAATTTCGAGGTAGTGTAGTTTTGATTGAAGTTGTCTCCCGGCCATTGTAAATGGCAAAATCCGACATACGGTTGATTTGGAAGCGGATCACGTTAACCGGTGTGTCTTTTTGTGGAAGACCGCGATGTAGCGGGATGCGTATGCCGTACCACAGAAATGACTCATGTGAACGACTCAATGTCTCGATAACGATCAGCTCATTAAAGTACCGCCGCAGACCGAAATACGGCTTATCGGGACATGACCGAGAGACGAGGATATGTATGAAACGTGGATGAGAGACAAGCTCGCGAATCACGACTCCGAGAGCAGTAGAACTGACTTCACTGACTCGAGCGAGCGGCTCACGTGCAATAGAGTACGCGATGGCAGGAGATAAATAGATAGCGTAGAGGAATAACGGAGGTCACGGGTCTGGCATTTCGGTACGTGTGATCGGAAGAGATACACTTGAAAGCGACGTGGGCTCTGGACGCGCGGTAGATTTAGATAGCAGCAAGGAACTCGTTGTCAAACTACAATCTTGCCATGTCTTTCACAATTCTCCTCTCTTCTATTAATGTTACTACTAAAGCCTTTGAGATACAATTGGAAAGCACAGCGAATAGGAACAGGTAATAACAGATTTCAACCATATTACATAATGTCTGATAGGTCGAAATTTGTTATTTCCTGTTATTTTTTTATTGTATTTTTTAATTGTGTTTCAGACTCAATACTGACAATCACTAACAATACGAATTTAATCTTCAATGTTGTTGCAATGTTACTGGAATGTTTCAATATGTTTTTTTGCTTACAGGATTACTTTATATATCTCTTGTAAATTATTAAACTTTTAATCTTGAGAGACTTATCTTACAATATACTCTACTATATAATATAATATATAAAAATGAAGAAATTTAATCATGTGAAAAAAAATCATTGTTTTTTTAAATTACGTTAATATCTTATAAAAATTAACACATATAAAAGATTTGTGTATACACCGTACATTGAAATTCTATGTAAACATTACGCAATGCAAAGAAATCTCTCCTTGTTTATTAATTAAATAAAATACGATTTATTTAATCTCTAAATGACACGATATTCCCAGAATACCATTAGCGTTGTAACGGAGGAAAAGTATTTGAAGATATTTGAGGGAAGATAGGGAAGGAAAGCAAAGAACGCTTTTATATATTATATTATAAATATGTCCCACTGACTATCGCGAACGTGGTTGCTACTGGCGAGATAACCTACAAAAATCCTACAAGTGTTTGCATGGTAGAAGAAGATGGAACATCGACGATGGTGTTGAAACTTGATTTACGATGATGCAGGAGATTTAATCGACAACTTCTATATTCGCGCTCGATAGAACGCGCAGTGACCAACGTCAACGAGAATGTCTTTACGGCTTTTCTGTTTCGATTTTATAGGAAAAAGTTAAGAGCGATATGCACGCGCATATAGTCGCGAGTTCTGCGGGATAGACGTGAGGAATTCGCGGCTAAACGACACAGTTAAGGATGCGATTTTAAAAGCATCGCCAGATCTTCGATGTCATCGTGGTTTAAAAGACCGAGTAGTTAATTTCTCGAGAAATTTAAATCGTTGGAAAAGAACCTATCCTTCCCGGAATTTTTCCGAGGAAAGAACCTGGAACTGGGAAAAAACGATTTTTTTAAATGTAAGTAATTATAGGAATATCAAATCCTTAACACACACAAAATAAATCTGTACCTTAATCTTGGAAGATGGCACCTGATATTAATTTCTTGAATGGAATATTAAAAAATACAAAATATAACAGTTTAAAATAAAAAGGAGACACAAATAATAATAGTAACAATAGTAGCTATTTTCCAATTAGAACATTATGTTTCACTATGTATAAGATATTTGTTGAAATACAGTTTAGTTTCATAGTGTAAAACTAAAATACATTGTAGTCTTCCATTCTTATTCTTATAATTATATTTAGCGCATCAATAATAAATTTATGATTTTTATTTAGATTTAAGTTATAATTTTTTCAGAATTGATAATTTTTGAAGGTTTTATTAATAAGTATGGCTACCAAATAACTTTGGTAACAAAATTTTACACGCTTATTATTTAGCTTTTTACAGTGTCGAATAGTGTAACGCTGTTGGAATACTTTGTGTAAGACACAGTGTTACACTGTGTCACTTATACATTGTTGGAAAACACCCAGTATATATTTTTACAGTATAAGTTAATTAGATTAAATTAAAGAAACAAATTTCTATATTAAATAAAATTATAAAAAACTTTCCCTTAATATGTACACACATACATTAAGTTTGTCTGAAATAAAGAGCAACATAAAATAAACGAGAAATTAAAAATAAAATTTTAGTAGTTAACACTTGAAGATATGATACAACCATAGATATAAGTATTATATAAGTATTATATGTAGATATAAGATATTATACAGATATAGATATAAGTATTATTATAGATACTATAGATAGTTAAGATAAGTGATACGATATATTTATTCGTATTAACTGACAGTATCGCCAATGTCGCCATATGTAAAGAAAATACGGTGGCATGGATTCTTTCTTTTGTGGGAAGAAATGTTTTTTCGTTCTCGTTCTTTCCCGGATTCTTTTCCTGATTCTTTTCCGGTTCTTTCCCTCCTTTACAATACTAAGATCGAGCCAATCAATACCAAGCAAAACATGATCTCATCCATATCATTCGGTTCTGTCGATAAAATTTATTTTTCCATCATTGGAAAAATATTATTTCGTGATGGAATATTATTAAGAAAAATCATTAGCGTTACTAATAATGTAATCAACAGAAGCGAATATATTAATTGGATAATTTTTGTTCTTTTTTTCGGTACTATTATTATGCAATAAGTGAATTAATAAATTAATTTTTTTTGTATTTTTTTTTATAATCACTAAAACAAAAATTGATAATCACCTAAAAATAAGAATGTAAAAACAACAAAATATAAAGCATTATTAGTATTATTTTAGGGATCCAAAAGATCGAAAGCAGGTATATATTTTATTCTATATATTATCTAGACTGTTAACGTAGGTATCTTCGAAATCTGATCTCTTAGGCAGGTAGTGCCGAAAGTGTTTTTGTTAGGAAGGGTTTGACACGCAGAGAGGTGGCGAAAATCTCAAGCCTGGCGCCTAAAGATTTATCGGTCGGCTTCCCCATTTTGTCCTTATACACAAGATTGTTGATTGTACGAGATATGTCAACAGTGTCAGCGATATAGAACTAGTTGTTAAAAAGAATAATAAAAAATCCTTTAAACAGTACATTAAAAACATATTCTTTAAGCGCCCCCTAATCAAGTTTTTAAAATCAATTTCTTGTTTATCAAATTAAAAAAAATATTTCTTGTTTATCCTGTGACTTTCAAAATTAATTAGATCGTAATGGCACCGGCGCAATCAGCTTATTGTAAAAGTGTATATTAATTTCATGAAAACATACGCGATTCGTTTGGTCGAAGGTGTTATTACCGTAAGCGATCGGGCAAACAAACGAAAATGGCCGTAAAACGCGTCACGCCGTGCCGTTTCAAATCGGTAATGACCGGCTGTCGATGTAATTACGACGGATTAAAGTTAATTAGATTTGGTGCACTTAACGATCGTGCCGAGCTAGGGATAGCTTCCCTCGCTCGATCGTTCATTCGCTCGGTAGAGAATCTGTCGTAATAAACGGTGATAATTATAATGAAAGCGTGGATTATAGTGATTATCCAGTGGCGCATTCTCTCTATCCGGCGCGCTCGGTTGTAATCGACCGAAACGTGTTGCGCTTTAACTTTGAATACATTAAACTTTTGTCACTTCGAAAAGCCTGTGCGTGCCATCCACGATGAACATACACACTCTTGCCCGCGTTTCCGCCTAATAGAATACGCGGCGGGAAAGTTGGTCGATATAATCCTTTTGCCGGGACTAACCGTTAGGAAAATCCTAGGATCGAAATTGCCGGTCCTCCAAGTGATTTCGCTCGATCACATCATTAGCATAATTTTCTATGAATTTGTAATCGAGTGCTGAGTGTCGATGCTTTTCATGTTACGAAAGTAGATAAAATTTTCCGTTGCGCGCATATAATTTTCGCACTGTGTACCACTCTATAAACCCTAATCGAAATATCACGTAAATAATGACCTTTAAGTTTTATCAGCTTATTGGCTCGTTGATATAGACAAACCATGTAATTATAACATCCTCCCGATTACCAGTCGCTTATTTTTGGTCGACTGTTACACGCATGGTCCGCTAGGTATAGGATACTTAAACGTTTGCCAGTTTAAATGTAAATAGCCTCGTCTACCCTGGCAAATTGCTCATGGTTGATCATATACCATCCGGAATGAAGAAACACGCCCTTCATGCCACGCATATTCCTCTTCTCGTCAAGATCGTCCCTGTAGTAAACGAAGAAGAAACGTGATTCTTTTTTTCTTCTTTTCATTCCTCTATCATGAATTGTTCTCGTTAGTCTATGATGGTCGCATTTTGAAATTGTTCATGAAGAAACAATAGTTGTGTTAAAGTATCTAAAAATTTAGCCAGATCTGAAAATAATTTTGTTAGATTAATTAATTTTATTACCATCAAAATAATTATATAAGACACCAAGTTGGTTGATAGAATGTCAACATTTTTTGCAGTATTGCCTATTATGCTTCTACATAATAATTTAGACAATCCAACAAAATAATATTCAGATCTGCCTTTAGCTAAATTTTCAAATATTTCACCAAAATGATTTCATACATCTCCCCGCGTAAGTTTTTTATGTAAATTACAATGGATACGTGGCGCTATACTACTTTATGGAAAAAAATTATCGCGTTCAGTTTTTTATTGCATAATATTTAATATTTCTTAGGCGCGTCTAGATCGCACATATGCTTCTTGATTATGATCGCATAATTATATGTGATCAATCGCAAAGCTCATAATCACTTTCGATTCCTCAGGCGATGTAATTGCCTTCAAATCGTCATGTCGACGCATCATTTTTATCTCGCTTCGATCAGTCGGCGGTCTTTTATGCAACGAAGATATATTTATCGCGGGCGTGCATGCGTGTTGTCATCTATTAATGTTCATGTACGAGAAATGGGGCTAATAAGGATATAAATCGTGATCGCGCTTATAGCAGTGATGCCGCTACGTGGTTTATCATAATGATAATTTCCA
>Ga0157363_1002607_pt1 | contig 15998 bp, 11 predicted proteins | sample AttsexASBM1_FD_111477 | JGI IMG/M metagenome (GOLD analysis project Ga0157363, IMG submission 111477) | Fungus gardens microbial communities from leaf cutter ant in Ribeirão Preto, State of São Paulo, Brazil - Atta sexdens ASBM1 | ecosystem: Host-associated > Fungi > Mycelium > Unclassified ...
AATTAATTCTAAATAATTATAAACAGAGAAGATTCTTTTCCACTCGCGGTAAGGAAAATCAGAAATGTGCAGGTTTCAAAGTTATGTGATAAGCAGATGATGTCATAGAAAGGATCAAAAAAAGCCATTTCCGTACGATTACATACGATAAAGATTGAATTTTACAAAAAAAAGCTCAGAACTTTTTTGTACATCTAATATTAATAATAATAAAAGAAGCAAAAATTTTTTTTTTTAGAACCACTATACTGGACAAAATTAACAAAGATTTATATAACTGATTTTTGCTAGAAGATTAATTAAGAACAATATCTTTCCTTTATTCTTAGGTAAACTATCTTGCTTTCCTCTTCCCTCTTAAAGGGATTATTTTTACCGTTTTTCTTATGTATGCAAAGCTATCTGATTGTCAATCACAGTGTATAACTTGCCAGTGCACTATCACCATCTCCAAATCACTAGATCGTATAAAGATCCTTGTACTTCAATTAAATGGAAAGATTAAGTTAACAGTTTCGATATTTGACCAAAATCTCGGTTCGGTACATTACTAAAGGGACACCGGGTCTGCTAAAGCATCTCGATAAAAATCTGCGACCATGTAGAAAAGATCGGTTTTTGCCTCGTTCACAGAGAGTCTGTGGACGACTGCAAAAAATTGTTCAACCTGCAGTAAGACGGCAATAAATGTCAAGCCCGTCAAGAGGAATGAGTGTTGAAGCTGCATCGAAAGATTTCGACAAGACACTTTAGACTGGAGAGGGAGAGTACCTTTGACCATTGCACTGGTCGATGCAATAAACTCTTTTTTTGTGAAGGGTTGGCGACTTTTAGGTAGTCATTCTTTTAAATATCCTAATCACCAACATTCACTTGCCAGTACTAAAGGAAGAGAAAAAAGGGAAAACAAAAATAAAAAAAGGAGAAAAAAATTTTATATATATTTTATATATATTTTAACAATAAAATGGATATATATATATAGTTATACGAATTTTTTCTTATTTCCCAGCAAAAATGGGCAAATTTTGGCGTTAATTAGATTATATGCGCAAGAGTATCTTTCAATGAGCACCTAAGTACTTTAGTTTCATTATTGCAAGTAGGCATAACAAGGAGCATGAAAGAATTCTGAAAAGAATCTTATCCTTTTTTCCTACTTTTTAATGACATAAGTTACAATCTTATGGACGGAGATCAAAATGTTAATTCCTTTATATATAATACATGTATACCAGGATATTGACATTTACTTGTAAAATGGAAGGACGAAAGAACCAAAGAGGCGAATTTTAGAAATACCCAATTCTTTCCTGCTTCTCTAATAAACCAAAGGATGCATGTAAGAAATAATACTTAAATGTGTATCCGACGCTATCATGTAATCAAACCCATCAAGTCATCGAGAGAAAAGAATCGATATCTTCTTTTTTTTTGCAAATGTTGCGTTCTTACACCCCAACATTTGTCTAAGGTTGAGTGTTACGTCCTACAGACGCCAATCTTTTCTTTCGAAAGATCGGCTCCACGTTGCGACTATGATTGGTGTCTATGAGACTCGAGTGAAGTCTTCTGATAACGGTCTGACAGATCTGAAAAGAGGAACCGGACAAGCTCCGCGAAAATTCGTAAACACCCGGAAGAAATAACAATCTTAATGCAGACCCGAAAAATGACAAGATTGCAAAAGACACTATAAATGCACCAAAGTCACGCAATAATAAAAATAAAGTTTTGTCGTCCCAAACTGTTGATCAACAATTTTTTAAGAAAACAGGTGCCACATCGCGTCTACAAAATCATAAAACGCATGGAATAACTTCTCCGGGTAGCGTTATCTGAGATCGGATACGTGACTGACAATGATTACCCTGCACGCAAAACTAATTGTGCACGGTAATCGTCTGTTTACCTAACTATATTTTCGGCAAGGATAACAGAATTCGTCATTCGTCTGGAGCAATCTTGTCTCTTTAAAGAAAAACGTACCATAAATCATTTCTTTTCTTTTCGAAACCCTTCTAACGATGTATTTTAAATTAACAACGATGGAACGTTATAAAAATCTCGCGTGACATTGCAACTAACTATTGCACCGAAACAAAGAGCATTATGTCTTTTTTCGGGATATAAATAGAGATCCCACGGAAGTGCAGAATCAGTCAATGAAAAATCGCATTGAACTCCGGAAGGTTCACCCCAGTTCACGTATTATTAGTGGATAAAATCGTGTGCAACCATCACTATTGGGATCACCCAATAAATCTCTGGCTACAGCGACTGTCCTCCTGGCGCTTCTGTGAATAGTGGACCTGCATGATCATAACTCTTTTTTTATCCGAGGTCTCGTGGACAACCAACTAAAAATAAGTCAGCCTGTCATTCCTTCCGATTTAATATTATATATCCCCCAATAAAAATAAACATGATTTTATATATATATACATATATACGAGCTTAAAGGAAAATATACAATTTTTTTATCCTTGTATAAATGTGAAAAAAGTATAAATTACAATAAATAATACATAATAGTAACATATATTACAAATATATCCGCCAATGCCTCCACGGCAATGTCTCCGTCGAGTCTGGTACGATGTATCGTTTGTCGTCGTATGGACTCAAAGCGATTTTCGATTCGGATATCGTGTACACCTCGTGTAATTTAGATCGTATACACGATTGACGGCGAGTCATTTCGATCTCTTCGTTCAAATACCGCGTGTAATCATCGAATGTTATCGTTCGCGCTACGATGTTATTCTTTATACCTTTCGCCTTTTTAATGTCCTTCTTGTCCACTCTCTTACATCTTCGCTCTCAGTCCAACGAATTCGATCATTATCGCATTATTTTCGTCCTTCATTAAGCCGGGTACTTTTTTGTTCGCGAGAGGTATACCGTATACGTTGCCGGATAATCGCTCGTGTCGAATCTAGCGCGTTTCATATTCTTGTAAACATCGTCGCATTCTATGTGTTAATGAGACTATCCGTGTCGATATACATGATCTTGCATTTGTCGCGATATATCGGTGATACTCGTGATGAAATTCGTACAAGCAAACTTTTGATATGTCGAGCACATATGTATGCACACACCCACGTAAATCGGCTTGTCGACTTTACCTCGAGTTTGCGCATTTCGACGGCGATTAAATTTTCCGCAAAGACACTGCGGCTGTGAAAATTTGATTTCGCGATCATTGCCTCCGCGCCATACCATCCGTCCCATTTTGTTATTAATTTTACATCAACGTGATTGTGCACATTCTCCATAGTCTTACTGAATACCGCGTTGTTCATTAGTTTATACAAATTTTTTTCGAAATCGTTTTTTGCGCGTGTTCTAAATTGTATATTGAGTTCAATGTAATCGCGGAGCCATGGAGATTGAGCGAATTGTAGCACCCGGTGGATCTTTGTTACACGAAAACCCTAACGAGTACATTGCTGCAGGTTGCGATAGTAGTTGACGTAACGCTGCTTATCGTACAACGTCGCTAGAAGTTTATCTTCGCGCTTACCGGGTGATTCATCGCGCGTTGGGCAGGAAGGTACGTCAGTGTATCGGTCGTGTAGATGCTGCGGATACTCGAGATCGACCTCGAAAGTATAACCAGTAGATGAATCTGGAGCGATCGCGCTTACGTCAAAGTTCGCAGCGTCTTCGACCTATCGAAATTCGGCATATGGCAAAAGTTAACACATCGCCCATCCATACAGATTATTCACATCGTAGTACACCAAGTACGATAACAATTTCGATCGAACGAACGCATGTACTTGTTATTAGCGTGCATGCATCTGCTGGAACATTGATTGAGACCGCCGCGTATACCGCGCTCGATGAACATGACCATATCAATGTCGATGAGCAACTCGAATCTTATATGCTTATGTTTCAGCATGGCGTCTCACGTGAAACCTGGCAATGTATTAGGTCTAGTAAAAAGAAATCCATTATTTTTGCATGAAATTAAATGGAAAAATAATGGATTTATTTTTACTACACCTAATATAATAATGCGCGGAATCGAGACAGTAACTCGCGACGCAACTATTGCGGAATTTTTTGAAAATATCAGCTTATAACAAGACAGCTAATAACATCAGTTTTCAAGTACAAATCACTGTATTCGCCGAGCGTTCGGATGGAGAATCGCTGCCTTGCATTCACGGCATAATCGCTCTCGGGTATCGCCTGTCACGAACTGAAAAATAAATCGCGCGGTGGTAAGCACGTGTCCTGCAATTTTTGACGCAGTCAATATACTCATACGGAAAGACATCTTTTCGTGTGAGAAGATCGAAATCCTCCTCACTGAGCTTGCAAAATTCAGAACGTAGAATTTTTAATTCATCTTCGTCAAGATACGATGTCAATTTGTCGTGGCTTGCATTTAGAAATTTGAAAGAATCAATGAATTTTAATTTTATAGCTTTTCTGAAAATTCTTTTCATTTTTGTCTTTGGTGCTATTGACATGTTTAGTGAATGAAACTTTATTTTTCTTTCGTTATCGGTAGTACATCTACATGTCCATCGTACGCGGTAGCAATTTCTTTTATTATAAAATGGGCGTCATAATCCGATAAATTGTGAAATACGACCGGAATATAGAAAGAATTTTTATAATTTAAGTTACAATTTGAATGCACTGGACCGCGGTATCTACCGATGAGATGACAATGATCACGAACCCGCCTGTCATCCGACGCGAACGATTTCTCACAAATATGGCATCGCGTCGCGTTACGATACGCCTCCCATTGTTCTTTCGACAACGTTTTCATATTAGCGAATATGATATTTTTCATTCAATGCGCCAAATCGTTAAGTTGTCGCGCGAACCACGCTATACAGTCTTCATCGCGATGGAAGTGATAACGCGTCGTACATGCATCGCACGTAGTATCCTATACTAAATACCTCGTGCTGTTGATACAAGTACGATGACGCATCTTCCCTGTCGGGTTTTCCGTAGAATGCGCTCCAAGTCAACGTAGATGAATGGGACGCGTTCCTTATTGCAATGGTTCCCAAATTCGAGCCACTTGTCATCCAAACTCGGCAGTCTGATCGCGCAGTCGTTGATCTTCTGGTAATCCATTGCGTGCAATTACAATTTTTCGTTCGTATTGAAGTAATGAAGACATCTGTAAATAATAGAGAAATCATTTTTCACTATTTCTTTTTTTTTTAAATATTGTTTTTTTATCAACTTTTCTTATTATATTTACTGGGCGCAGAAGTACTTCTTGTTCTTGTTTCTAGTAATTCGCAATCTCACGAGACGCGATAGGTTCTTAATCCATGCAAAGTGGCCAAGGCTGTCGTTGCGTGAATCTTGTAAGTACAGGAGATTGATGTTCTCCTTTTTGTCATCGGTGAGCCGCAGAGGAAGGACCTGTCCATTTTTAACGTCGTACACGTCGATCAACACCGACTTCAACCGTTCGAATTTAGAAATGTCTTTTAAAGTCATTGGAAACTCAATGTTTGTGAGATTCAATACTGTCGTAATGCGGATACGACGATTCCTGCTCTGTATACTTTTCAGCTGTGTACAGAGCAGTGACTACCGATCACGCGAAGCACGCATTGTCGTACGAACACTGATCACCGCTCATTTCGTCGCTATTTCTCATGGCACTTTGACATCCCGCGCGCATGAGATTTAATTTGTTTACATTGATAGTCAAATTCAATATACGTGACAATGCCCATCCGCTGTCACGTTCCTGGAACTCTTCGAGCGATACTAAGTAGGCTCGATGACGTGCTGCTCGTATCACTCGAGCAAATCGATGTATATCTCGCTGTTCTTTATAATTATCTCTCTTATTAGCACGTTTATCCTTCGTCGCGAACTCACCGTTGAACGCGGTGTTTACTTTTACACTATCGTGTCTTTCTACAGCGTCTCGCACTCGCTATAGAACTACATTGTTCGTCTTCTAAAAACCGCCGCGGTTCGATCTCTCGCCAGACGAGAGATCTTTCGTTGCCGCTCGCATACTCGTCACCAATGTGCACGAAACGTCGTTCCAATTGCAACTTTGCACCCGCGAGTCGCGCGATCCTCGCCACCGAGGATTGTCTGTGTCCAACGGCGAGGCGCAAACGCTTGGCACGACAAAGTTCTTCAAGCCGCTCAATGCACTCGTCACATCGTTGCAGCCCCACGAATCCACCAGAGTAACGACCTGACCGCACTGCTCCAGCAATTCGCATTCCGTTCGCTCATAATTTTCCATGTTTTTTTCACAGTCTTTAGATTTTCCATGTTTTTTTCACACTCTTCCACAGAACACTTGCATGTGACTCGTTCACACTCGTTGCAACACCTGATATATCTAAAATGTCAGAAGGTTCTAACACCTTTTCATTATGTTTGTTTGTGAAAATGCACTGTTCACACTCAAAGCTTTGTTCGTCACGTTTATTGAAAAACAGTTTTAGTGCAAGATCGCGATCACGAAACTCCATCTATATATTGTCAATAATCAGCAGTTCGACACACTTTTCATTACCCGCGGGAATCTTAATGCACATCAATCTTACATCAATCTTAGCCCTTATCTGCGATTTTCTTTGCCCAATAATAATCGTCCTTCACTTCATTGACATTTCTATTCCATCAATGTCTCTTTTTATACTTATCGTCCTCGTAATATTTATCTCGTAATGGGTACACTTTCTATCACACGAGTAAACATCAGTTAGAAACGAGCTCTTTAATAACTATTCCAAATTTCTCATCGCGTATATCTAATTCTCGATCGCATAGGAATTGCACCGGCGATATTCGCACATCTGTGTCTCTTTTTTGCGGATATCAAGAACATACAGCACATCTACATTACAGTCTTCCCACATATTTTCCAATACTGTTTACAATAATTTTTTGCATGTGTGCAGAGTGGGCATATGCTGCACGAGAATATACTGTACAAAGGTTCTCTGCAATTCGTCACACGACCTGTCGTCTAGCCTAAGAAAGAATCGGTCTCATGCTCTCTGACGTGATACATTCCTACATCGTTAATATCAGCTATACGAATCATGCATGCTGTGCATACAAAGCACCACCTGTTATATAATAATTGTGGATCATACAGTGCTTAGTACGAGCATTCAACATACAGATTTCTGGAGCCAACACAAATTTTTCTACACGATCGATTTCATATTCGCTCATATCACTAACCAGTATCGTCGGATAACATTTCTTCGTCTGAATCTTGATCCATTTCTTCGAACACTTCGAACACTTTATCTCTGATTTTCGTGAACTGTTCCGGATCCACGTTTCTAATATACTCGACTACGTTAGCTATGTTCTCAACGTTCGCATGATGGTTAGCCATGGATATTTTTTCTATTATTCTTATTCGTTATTATCAATAATCAAAGCGACCGATTCGTTCGTCTTCCAGGATACCAACTGTGGAACTGAGCGTTTATAATATATTGTATATTTCATTTGTAACTTCTTTGTTCCTTTGCCTATTGAGCCACACTTTCTTTAAAAGTAGATAAGGCAGCATCGCGAGCAGTTCTGATTTATATTTTTCACCCATTAAAATGTTTATATAAACAACACCAACGCTTCTCTTAATGCGTAGCGACATGACATGTCGTCGATCTGACAGTGTATATAAACAGTATATACACTGTCAGATCGATGACATGTCATGTAGTTTTTTTTTCATTCAATCGTAAACTTCGATTACGAGCGATAAGATATGGATCGAATAAAAGAATATATACGTCGAAAATCGGTCGAACACAAAGAGTACGTCTCACCAGGTCCACCAAATCCACCACCATCGAAGGAGAAAACGAGATATTAGGAATGTCCTGAAAAAGCATTAAAATCGCCAACGTGCTCGTCATCAATGTCATCAAAATATAAGCCATAAAGTATCGCATTTAGACTAATGCTAATGCATTTTATTCTCGGCTGAAAAAGCGAATAGTAGTCAAAAAATTTTTCGTTCTCTTTTTCCAGAAAGCAATGTTCGAGCCACCGATTACATTCGAACGCTGTCGATCGCGAAAAAAATATAATAAAAATGAGAAAAAGTCTGTATAATAAGTGTAATGTGAATAAAAAAATATTTGCATTTACTATATATGTATTTTCTTCTACTCCTCATCCTTTGTCTCGACGCACTAATAGAAAACGTGAGCTCTTGTTATCTATGCATTTTTTGGAAAGGATGGTAGGCGGTAGATGGCGACGGCAGCGGTCGAAAAAAGAAATGTCATGTAGAATGTTTATGTAAAACACTCCGGGATCCTATGTTTACATAAACAGCGATAGCACTGAGGCCTTCCCGCGCCTTCCCCCTCCTCGCGCCTACGAGTACCCCCCGCGCCTTCCCTCACTCCTACGAGTACCCCCCCGCACTACACGCTCCCCTTTTGCCCCTTGAGTTAGAACCTCTCTTGTTTATTAACTTCCATTGACCTTAATTTTGACAAATGTTATCCAGAACATGATCCTGAACAACATTCGAGATTTGAGCGTCGGACACCTTACATAATTCTAATGCCAACAATATAGTAACTTTCAACTTTTCTTATAACTCGAAAAATATCTAATGAAAAAACTTTTTATTATAGTGTTTTGAAATGTTCTTAAAATAAGTTATAAGACCATGTAATAAAAAATTCAACTTGATCTTCATATGACACCTTATAGACTTCATCAAAGGTCAACCTTTTATATATTATCAGTTAGGTAAATATTTTGAACTACAACTTTGCTTTTATATTTTTCACTAGAGTTGATTGTTTTCGGGATATTTTAACGTTTTCAGACTTTTTGAAGACACTGTGGAGTGCGAGGATGTTTATGAGACGATGAAACGCGATATCGCTAGATTCGACATAAGCGATTATCTAGCTTTTTCATCAGGCCATTCTCACGAGCGGACGAGCGGTATGCTTCTCGCGAACAAAAAAGTAGGAAAGACGAAAACAACGGTGCGATAATGTTCGAATTCGTTGGACTCAGGGCGAGGATGTACGTGGTGAGGATAGATGGCAAGAAAGGCATTAAAAAAGCGAAAGATGTAAAGAGTAACATCGTAGCGCAAATGATAATGTTCGACGATTACGCGGTGTTTAAACAAAGAGATCGAAATGATTCGTTAATTGAATAATATAATCGTAAATATATACGATCTAAATTACACGATATCCGAAAAAATCGCTCTGGAGTCTATACGACGACAAACGATACGTTATACAAAACTCAACGGAGATGTTACCGTGGGGATATTGGCGAATATCTTTGTAACATATATGTATCGACATTTATATACTATTATATTTTTATATTTTTTTTTACATTTTTACATTTTTTTATATTTTCATACAATGTATTACTATTATTATAATTAAAATAAAGATTCTTAATATTGTTTATATTACGTCGCCTGAGAAAAAGATGTTATTTCCTTATTGTAGCTGATTATTGCGAAGAATATTACTAAGGCCTCGGTGGTCTAATGGCTTAGACGCTTGTGTGGAATACAAGAGATCCGGGTTCAAGTCTCGGCCGAGATAATATTTTTTGCAATAAATTTATTAACAGTTTCAACATATTAATATCTTTATAATATGATGCTTGATGGCGTCAAATTATTAAAATTGGTTGTCAATTTAATTCGCGATTACTAGTAAGTACACAATTAAAAGTAATTTTAATTGTGTTTATAGTCCGGAAAAACAGTTTGGTGCACAGTTCGAAAAGACTACAATATGATATATATGTAAGTACATATATAGTGTACATTAGTAATTCAAGATAGAATTATTTAAAGCAATGAAAAGCCAATTTCGACCGTAATAGACATTTTAAATTTTTAGTATTGATTGTGTTTCTCACATATGCGGTCTAAAACAAAGATTCTTAATATTGTTTATTATTATTATGTTTTAGGTATTACTATTTCTTATGAATTATTTTAGTTTGCTGTATTCACTTCGTGAATGTTTTTTACATTTCTTATATTATCATATAGTGTATATGTTATTATTATCACTAATTTACACATCATGTTTTATAAAAGAATTACTATTATGCTTTTGTAGTTTCATTTATTATGTATTATTATTATATTTTATTTCATATATTGTACATTTATATACGTATTTTATATTTGTATACTCCAAAAGGAAGATGGAAGGGATAATAAAAAAAATATTTTGCGATTGTATACTTGTATTGATATATTGTATTGTTTTATTTATACAAAATATATGAATAAAAATTTTATCAAATAACATTATTATTAAAAAAATTACAAAATAATACTAAATTAATAAATAAATTTATCCTAGACTCCTTTAATTGAACAAATTTAGAAATATATAACATGTGATAGGAGATAGGAATCAATGCTGGTTATCAATTAGTGCAATTCTTAAATATATAAATCTTGACTTTGGACATTTCTACTCATGGTTTGAGTCTTCATCAGCAATCTTTCCCCCCTAATACAACGGTTGGATTATTGCATTACAAATTAAATCTCCAACGTTTTTCCTCTCAAAAAAAACGAACTGCTAACTGTTGCGAGGTAAGGTCACATATTCACAAAGAAGGCAATGAGAACTCAAGCTGAAATTATATAAATGAATCAAATATCGTATGTATAAGATTAGAAAAAATTAATAATCATTTCACCTTACACAGTCGATGCCTTAATACTAAATAAATATGCAACATTTTGTTCATTGTTAATAAATTAAAAGTTATCATCAAAATTTTAAAACATTATGGTAACTGAGAGAATTATTTGTCCTGTCATTTCGATTGAAAAATGATTGCTAAATAAAAAAACAGCGATCAATTTGAAAACAAAAAACTATAGTGACATGTATTATATTACAAACAACTTATAATTTATTAAAAATCTCAGTGTAAGCATGATTTAAGGCAACAGTATAATTGTAAATTTAGTCCATTAATCTATCGATTAATGTGCATCATTTCCGATATCATATTCGTTTATTATAATAATTCTTCATATCCAGAATCTCCACATTTTGCTAATCAAAATCATGAAAGCAAAGTCGTTTTGCAACCTATAATCTGTAATCACCGAATGAATGAATGTTTGACTGGATATGCTTTCGGTGTAAAGAAAGTCTGGTTTTTAATTTCCTCCCCGACATTGTTATTGTTTATTCATGAATTGTGCGATTCGTCGAATCCCAACCACTTGACATATTTCTTGTCTCCTTTCCTGCGTAGTACTTCTTCCACAAGATACATGTCCGGAGTGAGTAGCGCAATGCAATCTATACTCGTAGAACGCTCCAGCGACGGATTTTCCGCGATAATCATCGAGTAGATAAATTACGGAATAGGTACGCTACATTTTACCAATCGTAAACACCTCGGTGATTCAATTTGGAGTGTAACCCGTTTTCTCTTTTCGCTGAATCTCTTTTTACTCCCGACTGCTGCCATAGACCGGTATAATTTGCGTCATTAAATTGTTTCAATTAAAATAATATGTAGTAGATTACACATATGGTTACGGCTAATATAAATGCTTCTTAAATCAAAATAGCAGTCAAAATAACCAATAGGAAGACTGGTCAGCATTTCGGCTTAGACACCGAGATACTATTAAAGATCGTCGGCCCTTGGCAAATTTTCAATTGACTATCAATATGGTACCTGATAATTGAAGAATGATGATGTTACCAACAATTAATAAAAATTTACGATTATTAACATAAATATTTATTTGATAATTTATTATTAATAAAAAAAATCGAGTTATTAATAAAATAAGATCTAACTATAAATACCAATCTTATACTTAGCCAAGGCTGAACACCATCATTGTTGACGGGTAGTTGAATTTGTTTATAGAAGTTTAGAGATTAAATCTCTATGAAATTAAAAAAAATAAAAATTGTATAAAATTACATTGCTTAAAGTTTGTTGCAGTATTACGTTGCTTAATACAAATTTGGCAGTGTAAGAAAATATGAAGTGTATATATAAAGTCTATATACAGTGTTAAAATAAAAAACAAAGCGATCCTTCAAAACTTCATGAAAAAGATTAGAAAAAATTGATCACATGGCCTAGCTTCTAATTGGACGCAATCTATTCACATGATCAGTTTGCTCTCTTCCTGAGAGCAGAGATGCCAGCTCAGGGACGGTTTACGACATCGCGATCAACGCCATCAGTCGACGGCGAACTAGCACGACAAGTAGCCATACACTTAAGCACGAGTTGTCTATGTGTGTCACAGACTGATGGCGTTGATTACGATGTCGTAAATCGTCTATAGATTTATAGAAGTTTGCACACACTGTGCACTATGTTATCCCTTCCACCATGGGTATTACTTGCAGTACCTTCTAAAAACGCGTGATAATTTTCTCATTTCGCTCTTCATGCGCCAAGCTGCGATGGGCGTGCAAATGGACATGCATTATGGCAATAGGTGAACGGCCTTATTCGAGGATCTTTAATAAAATGAAAATTGCAAAACGGTACAAATTTTTGAATCAGTTAAGTCCTCTCTATCCGTCCACAAGAGATAAAATTCTGGAATACTTTGACTAAATTATTTGTACACATCACAAAATATTTTAAAAGCTTGAAATAATTATTTAAAAAAAAAAGATTCCTGACTGCTGCCAAACTATAGTCTAGCAAAAAAAGAAAAAATTTTTTAAATATAGTTAAATTTAAAAAAATTAAAAAGTTGAATTAAAAACGTGTATAAAACAAATTAATAAACTAAAAAATTATATTAAAAAACTAAAACTATTTTAAATGATAATAAAAAATAACTAAACAAAAATAAAGAATATAAAGTTAAACTAAAAAAAATTTTTTTAATTGAATTAAATAAATTAATAAATTAAAAAAATTAATTTAAAGAAGTTTCTTTTAGTTTCTTATAAGAAACTAAAAATAAATAAATTAAAAAAAGAATAAAAAAAATTAATACTAATAAATAAATTAATAGAAAAATTCCAGAAAGTATGAAATAATTAATATTCAGTATCTAATATTATTGAAATTGATATAATATTATGAAATATTAATTAAATGTATAATAATAATAAGAACAATATTATAAAAGATTTAAATTAAGCTTAATAAAATTTAAATAAATTTAAATAATTTTTTTATTTACCATGAATACATACAACAGCGTCTCTCTAAATAGAGCAGGCAAAATTTTCTTAATAATTGTCATGGGCATGTAAAAAATAGAGAAAAAGAAGATACAGAAAGCGGGCGCAATAAAAGATATATATAATCAATATAGATCACCATATAGATCACTAACTAAGATCACTATAAGAAGTCAATAATACTTGCACAACTTTGAAATGTGTAAACTGCCGTTGAAACAAAGAATTATTTATCATATTAAAAATATAATTGACATATTTATTATTAATAAGTATTAATAAAAAAGTAAGTATTAATAAAAAAAAGTATTTAGTGTATGTTAAGTATTAATTGCACATTTTGAAAAAGCAATCGGGTGACGATTTCTTATTTAATGAATTGCTTTTCTTATTCAATGAAATGCTTTTCTTATTTAATGAATTTATAATTTTCCTATTTTTTCATAGTAAACATGATTGATTATTGCATTTTTTTACATTTGGTATAGCATCTCCCGACTGCTTTTTCAAAATGTGCAACTAATGTAACAGCATAAATAAAAAATTTTATTGCGAAATTTAAAAAATTTTCAGTAACTGCTATATAATGTATTATATATGTGTAATAATAAATTAAAATGAATTACTGAATATTTGTACTTTACTTTCTATTAATACTTACAAATACTTTTTTTTATTAATACTTACTAATAATACAATAAATATATCAATTATATTATTAATACGAATAATTATTTGTTTCAACGGCAGTTTAAATCGCATTTCAAATCGCGCAAGTATTATCGACTTCTTATATCGATTAGTCATTTGGTGATTTATATACATCTTTTGTTGTACGCGCGCTTTCTGTATCTTCTTTTTCTCTATTTTTTACGTGCCCACAATAATTAAGAAAATTTTGCCTGCTCTATTTAGAGAAATGCTATTGTATGTATTTATAGTAATAAAAAATTAATTAAATTTCTTAAAAGCAACATAACAAAATAGTTCGTAGTGTCAAAGAAAAGTCAACTGAGGTAAGAGAACATTAGGAAGTAAATATTCTAAGAAAGAAAACGTTGTCAAAAGTCAACAACGTTGTCAAAAGTCATCGGATTGAAAAATAATATAGATAGTTGCTTAAATATAAATTCTCCAATTATAATTTATTGATTATGTTCGTGTAAGCAGGTGTAAGAAACTCTGTGTCTGATTTCGAATTTAGGCTATTTTTCTGAATTTTAATATGAAGCATTTCAAATACTAACCTTTTTCCAATATATCTCTCATTATCCAAAATTTGGTATTACTATTTGGTACTACTCCAATCAAAATCATGTTCGAATTGCAATCTCTGTTCAGAAATAACAGACAAGTTACCGCTTTTTTATTGATATCATTTTTATGTTCATTAATTCTAGTCTTTAATTTACGGCCAGTCTGTCCAACGACGCATTGCAATTTTTACACTTAATCCTGTAAACTATATTTTTCTTATAGAAATATGAAAAAGAACGTCTTTTTGTGTTTTAATAATTCTGTCAAGTTTGTTCAAATTGAAGAAAGACAATTTAACATTGTGATTTTTGACAATGAATTTGTTATAAATACAAACAAAAAAGAGATAAGCTACGAAGTTGTTTTATTGTTGATGTTAGTTTTCTCAGTTTGTTGAAGCGTTACGTTTTAAAAGACCTTAATCATATCAATAATTAATCGTTTCAAAAATAAAATTAAATAGGGTAGTCATTGTCCAGAAAAGTCTTAATAAAATTAAAATTATTCCTATGATATTTTGAATGAGTAAAAAAAAATTATAATTTTATTATTAGGATTTTTCTGGACAATGAATGTCATTTCTGAACATAGATTGCAATCTAAACATGATTTTGATTGGGTAATACCCAAATTTTGAATAATGAGAGATATATTGGGAAAAGGTTAGTGTCTGAAATGCTTCATATTAAAATTCAAGAAAATGGCCTAAATTCGAAATCAGACACAGAATTCTTACATCATGCTTACACGAACATAATCAATAAATTTTAATTGGAGTATTTATATTTAAGCGATTTATATTAAGCGACTATCTACAATATGTTATATTTCAATCCGATGATGTTTTTGTCAACGTTGTCATTTCCTTTCTTAGAATATTTAATTCCTAATGTTCTCTTACCTCAGTTGACTTTTCTTTAATACTACGAACGCTATGTTGCTTTTAAAAAATTTCATTAACTTTATCTGTTTTTGTGATTTTTATGTTTATTATAATATTGTATAGTTATGAGTTGTAGGTAAGTCTCTTTATATTTTTTGTTACCTTTTATTCTAGTAACGGTCTTTTTAATGATTCACTCGCACTTAGCTAATCAACTAATTGACGGTTACTTACACTCCGGACATGGGAATCTGTTGAGACTTACTTACTGCACATGTACTACGATGCGAACATTCGAATGTGAACAATTTTTACTATAATTGGGGACTGCTGAAGATGGCGTGAATACAGCCGAAATGTTCAATTCTTTATTTTATGTAATAGATCAGTAGATACAATCGAAATATATTTGCGCACCAATTATCGCGTATCAAGGCTCTTAATCGTCCATTTTTTATTTTATATTGTTATTTGTTGTCATCATCAATGTCATCGATATATAAGCCATAAAGTGTGTATGTATGTATATATATATATATATATATATATATATATATATATATATATATATATATATATATATAGAGCTTTTTATATGTTTTATAAATTTTCTTAAAATAGCTCCAATATATATTTTTTGGCGCGACCTCTCTATAGACACA
>Ga0157363_1002608_pt1 | contig 15998 bp, 6 predicted proteins | sample AttsexASBM1_FD_111477 | JGI IMG/M metagenome (GOLD analysis project Ga0157363, IMG submission 111477) | Fungus gardens microbial communities from leaf cutter ant in Ribeirão Preto, State of São Paulo, Brazil - Atta sexdens ASBM1 | ecosystem: Host-associated > Fungi > Mycelium > Unclassified ...
ACGATAAAAAAATACACTATATAAAAAAAAAAGATAAAAATAGAGATATTTATTTATAAAAAATAATTATCAATCTTGTATATATATATATATATATATATATATATATATATATATATAGACGAAATAAAAGTACATACATACATATATACATACGTATCTAACGTACGTATATATGTACTTTTTCGTCTTTTTTCAATTAAATAATTATTTACAAAATAAATATAAAACATAGAATGTTTCCAAATGTATGGAAGGTATCGTATATATCTATAATGTATATATCTATAATGTATTAATTAAATATATAAGGCATTTCCGCAAAAAAATTTTATAAAAGAATATGAATTTAAGATATATAAATCATATAATTATATGTGATTCATATATAGCAATTCATTCATATATAGCAATTCATAAATATGCCATATATGATCCCATATATGATCATATATAATTATATATGATTCATATAATAGAAAAAATATATATCATCATAATATATAGTAAAAATATGTCATATATGATTCCATATATGGTTATATACAATTGTATGTGATTTTATAATTATATATATAATTATATATAAAGAGTATTTGGATATTATTATACAGAGTAGTTGGAAATTAATGATAAATCTTTCGCACAGGAATAGCATGGACTAAACTGAGAAAAAAGTCCTCTATCATTTTACAGTCGCAATGGTTAACGAGATGGGCTAGGCGAATTTGGCTATTTTCATAAGTTAATTGCGACAATTGTAAAATGGTAGAAGACTTCTTCTCCATTCTGCCCCTGCGAAAGACTTATTATTAATTTTCAAACACCTTGTATAATTATATGTATATAAACTTTTTTCCCCGAAATCTCTGTTAACATTTTAAATCATTCTTTTATAAGCGTTTCATAATCGTTTCTTCTTGCTAATACGAACCTGATCTTATTCCCGAAATTTTCCGATGAGCTATTTCGCGAATAAGATTAATGATTGTTTCATTTTTTTTATCCAATCTATTCACGAATTACCGACTGTTCATTCTACTTTTCACAAAAAATTGCGACATAATATGTAAGAAAGTAATTTGTACTATTAGGATTTTTATTCAATAATTTTTAATTATCGTTTTAATAATGTTCCGCATTCATTAAATTTTAACTCTATTTGAACATTGAGAGAATGACCCGATGGAAATTGAGAAACATCTGTTATGATTTTATAATTTCTGTATTTGCTTATATTATGTATAATATTAAACATCCAATTTAGATTCGCTATCTCTTCTTTTATATTTATTTAATATTATATTAATATTGGCGAACAAATATTAATAGATATAATTAGAATCCGACCGAAATTTCAGTTTCGGTCAATTTCGATCAAAAATAAAATTTTCAATTTAATTTTGGTTTCGGCCGAAATTAAGAGGAAATTTCGATGAGTAAATCGAAACTATTGCAACGCTCAGTTAACGTTAAAAAAATAACTATTTGATTTTAATTATTAACTCGTTGATTAGCTTAAGACAATTTGAGTACACTTTAATATGATCCTAATAATAACTGTGATTTGATTTCTTCAAAAGTTGAGGATGCAATATTATTATATTATTATAGTTAGATACAATATTTTAATAAAATCTTATTTTTTAAAAAGTATATAAATTTTGTCATGACTTCTACATACGTAAATCTGTAAAATTAATCCAAAAAGTCGATTTCAACTGCAGCCAAAACAAATGTAAATTCCATTAGCTTTTCTCTCTCTCTCTCTCTTTCTTTTTGTAACTTATCTAAGTTTCAGTTTCGGTTTCATTTTCGGCCGAAATTGAATGACAATCGAATGTTCATTTTCGATTTTGACCAAAGGACAAAATGTGATTTCGATCGGACTTTAGATATAATACATCTTTGTTAAATTATATTGCAATTTACAATGACATAACATTGTTGCAATCGAAAATTCTGTGTTGTATGTAATAATGGTTATTGCTTTGCAGAAAGACCCAATTTGTTGGAAAGCAGAAAAGTGGAGAAACTTCAAGAAATCTATTTGAAGACTCTGAAAGCATATGTGGATAATCGTCGTCGACCGAAGTCTGGTACGATCTTCGCTAAACTTCTATCAGTTCTAACCGAGCTCAGAACCCTTGGTAATCAAAACAGTGAAATGTGCTTGAACCTGAAATTTAAGAACAAGAAGCTGCCACTTTTCCTCGCCGAAATCTGGGACGTGGTGCCCTAGTTTCCCTGTCGCCGATTAATGGCGATAGCGCCAGTCGGCTGAATAAATCTTTTGACGTCGCAGTAGCAGCAATAGCAACAACGACGTCGATGGACGCATGGACGTGGAAAACGGCCTGCGTAATTCTTATACTAGTGCACCATTATGCCACTGCCTCAACATCGCAAGTCAACATATTGTATTAGTGCTATTTTAGATTTATTTTGATCATTTGTTCTTTCTTGATTGACCATCTTTAGTCACCCTAGATTGATCGATCCTTATACGGCTTGTAAGGCAAGCATATGTAAACCGGTCCCACATTATTCGCGTGAGACTTATGTGTGACGCAAAGAAAGTCATTGTATTCTTTATAGAGATTCTTTGTAAATTTATGTATATATGATACTGCAAAAAAGGAAAGTTATAAATGTGTGGAAATGATAAAATACATTTGAAAACAAAGTATTGATCAAGATACACACGATTAAATATTTGTAATTAGAGAGGTTTGATCCAAATCATTTGATCCATAATCAAATAAAATACAAAAGATGATGAGTGAGATAAATACTCTGATACGCTAGCATTACTAGCGTTTCAGCATCTATCTCATGCTTCACCTTCTTCATTTCATTCCATAAGAGACTAGAGTGAGGGAAAAATTTAGGCTTCGAAGCTAAAATTGGACCTGCTTTATTAATGATTCATAAAAGATATTTCATAATGATATATCTGTATGATTCATGAAACTATCGATTTTTGTAGATCTTTTGTAGCCATTTATCAAATCTGTAACTTTCATAATTTTCATGTATTATGATTATTTAAATGAAACAGTTATACTTAATCATATACTTTTTTTATTCATACAATCGCAAATATTATGTCGCTTGCGTTAAATTTACGTGAACTGTGTGGGATTGGTTCAAAAACGCGGAACAGGAAAGGCCTCGCACATTAAAGATACACGCAGAAAATTAAAGATATACACATGTTCCAAATAGGAGTAAGGAAAGGAATGGGAATAAAAATATTTCGTTGTAAGAAAAAGGCAGTGGCGCGGCCCAGGCTGTGATACATAGAGAACAGAGGTTGAAGATATATAAAGAAAGCTACCTGCAATTTACATTTTATCGCTATTTCCTCTACCTGGATACATCCTTACACACAATCGATATGTAAATGTAATGTATTATATAATAAGGTATTGATATATTTGAAGAATGTGTGTTGTCACATTTGTCATTCATGAGAAAATGAATAGCAACAGTGCGGTTAATATAAGAAAGGGGAAAGATAGAAAATTATGTTGGCAGGATGAGACTAATTGTAAAAAATCGTGAATGATCACGAAGAAATGATTTAAACAATCGCCGATGTTGCTGATGAAGAGCAAATTCGAAGATTAAAATCTGTAGTTATCAATAACAGCATTTTTCCAGATATTCATCTTAAAAAAAATTAAAAGGAATGAAGTCCTTAACGTACATAACTGTTAAGCAGCTTCGCATAAATGAAACGCGAAAAAGAAAAAGAAAAGAAAATAGATATGATATATATATAACAATAGCATAGAGTCTATATCACTCATACAGCATAATATATCTTGCTAGCATGTGCATTGTTTATACTAGACAGAAAGAGAAAGAGTGTAGGGAATAGGCGTGTGTATGCGTGTGTGTGTGTGTGAAAAAGAGAGAGAGAGAGGGAAGGGAGGGAGAGAGAAGGAGAGACTTGAGTGAAAACAAGAAAGAAAAATTGAAAAGAATCTACACGTCAGCAAGATGGCGCGTCTGAAACTGTATTAATATCTTTATTAATACAAACTACATAAAGCTGTACAGGACGTCCCTAGAAAAAAAAGGAATGATATTATCTTCGCAAAAGACATATTTTTTTAAGATACACTGTGTGAATATATATAAATGTTATTTAAATGTTATGAAACAGAAATTTTTTTGAAATGTATTATTTTCTTAAGGAATATAGAAATATTAATACATAAATAATATACAGAAAACAAAATAGAACGTTTACTAAATGTAATTGTATGCTATATACTTCATTTTTTTAACATCTCATTATAACAGAAACTTTTATTAAAATGCATTTTTAAATAAAAAGGAAATGTATGGGACGTCCTGCAAAGATGTGCGAAGAAATATAATATTCATAATGAATATAATTGATGTTTTTTTTGGGGGGGAGGGCAAATGGTATAGATCTCTGAATGAACTGTTTTCAAACAGAAATATGGGAAAACGCATATTTTTTTTATTAAGGAATGAAAATATATATTTTAAGTAAATAGAGTAAATCAATTTTGAATATTTATTATGTCGAAAATTGTATAGAGTAATAACGCAGTATATATGTATAAATCCACTAGATATCGCATCTTACATTTACAATTATTTCCTATTCTATATATTATTGAAGAAAATTAAATTAAGAACATAATGATGCAAAAGAAACTAAAATCTGAAAGTATATAAGACTAAAAAAATTAAGAATTTCGGAATTATTCAACATATTATTTATTATTTAGACTACAATTTTCGATTAAATAAAACAATTTAAAATTGGTTTCCTTTATCCGTTAAACGATCGAAGATTAAATTTTATAAGATAGTTAAGTAATGACGAATGAGATGCATGATATAATTAAGATGAATCGATCATCTTTCGTTCTAAATCGGTGGAAAGCAAATTTGAAAGCAATCGAATGAGGAAGTATAATGATCGATTGATAATTTAGAAAAAGTAAGTATGTGTAGTTTAAAAGTGATGAAATTTATCGAATTGAATTAATTCTCGAGCGATTGCACTTTTAAGAAAATAGTCAATCATATGAAATGTGCTGTTATTTATTATTACATTAACATGGTCTATCAAATGACAGATTTGTATAATACTCTTCAAAATAAGTCTTTAATTTCAAATATTTATATTATTTTTATTAAATATGTCAAGATATCAATTAATACAGTGTTATATATGCTTCTGCTCGAGGCTTAAAGAAATTCCCATAAGAACATGAAACTAGTTCGTAAATGAGTGAGCTAGATTAGGTGACCGAGTTCTAGTGCAAAGCCTTGTGCCTTCAGCAGCGAATATCGGCTCACCAACAAACAAAATAAAAAATAAAAAAAGAATACTTGAAATTTAACCGTCCGTCTTAATCTTTTAATGAAATAAAAAACGAACTGGCTATAAAAAAAGTAAGAGAATTCACATGAGTGTTGGCCGTATTATTATTAGAGTAGTAACAATAACAACAAAGGGAAAAGGGAAAGGAGTAATAGAGAGAAAAGGAAGTAGGTAGAGAAATCAGGAGAAAATATAAATTGTGAAAATGAATTATTAAGGATGGATATAGTTAACAGGATGTTTTAAGAAATAATTATGAAAAAAGGGATTGATGAGATTTAAAGATAAAAATTTATTAAAGATTCTCAGAATTCATAACAGAATATGCTAATACAAGAAAATACTTAATCTCTAATAAAATTAAAATTATTAAAATTAAAAGATAACGATGAGATGAAGAATTCTTGGATTCCTAAATCTTCGAATTTTTAGATTCCACATTCCTTCTTGAAGCGGTTAAATTGTTAAATGTTGGATTCCAAGATTTTCAAATTCTTAATGATTTCCTTGAATAATGAAATCCTTTGATTCATATAGACAATGTATTTTTTAATTTTCTTCATTCTTCTAAGTCTAAAATGAAAAGATTTATAACTGTTTGTTTTTATCAAATTTTATTCTAAATAAGTGTTTTGTTTAATTAAATTGGAAAAAAATAAGCATCACATATTCATGGCTCACGCAATACATATGTATACGGAGACATAAATGCTTCTTTATACCTTTTTATTCCTTTTCATGCCTTTTTTTCATTCTTTCTCATGCCTTCTTCAAAACGCGTGCAACTTGGAGTGTTAAGGCATTTGTGTCCCCGAACGTACATACTCAGTAGGCGATATTCAAATATTAATACTTATTGGCACAGTCTAGCGATATGCTAACCAATGATATTACAATGTATAACCATTTCAGCAGCAATATTGAACTTTTGATATGGCATATGGTTCCAGCTGATTAATGAAAATAGATGACAATTAAAATATTGGCTAATAAATATGCATTCTGAATTACAAAACGCAGCATTATAAAATGTTTAAGTATAATTGCGATCTCTCCGTTCTAAGTGAATGACTATTTTCATGAGTTGAAAATATCATCACCGAAAAGAGAAACCGTTTAAAAGGTGAATATTTGTGTGAAACAGTTACTATTTTTAAACTCTCTGTGAAAGATTTATTATTCTAACTTTTGTATGTAAAATTGGTTATTGTAACTTTTATAAGTATGTAAAATAAGTATGTAAAATAAATATAAGATGTAAATATAATGTGTAAGCATATGTATGCATATATATAAGATCGGTTTTTTAAGCTGAACTTCTTGATTTATTTTTTTCGTCTTTTTATTTATATTGAAGAAAAAAGAAAAAGATAAACGATACAAGAAGTTCAACAAAAAAAGGATAGGCATATATATTTTTTTATATATACAGGGTGAGTCTGATAAAAAGTTCACCACGTTTTTTTTTTTAAACGATTAGAGATAGGGAGAAGACACTTATTATCAAAAGTGTAAGATAAGTAGGACAACATATTTCGATAGTCTTGAGTAACTTTAAATGTCCTAGGTTTTTTATATCAATAAAACTTTTTTAATGGGAAGGGATATTTTCGAGTCATTCTATCGAAGTAGTCACTGAGTCAAATATCTTTGTATTGGAATATTTTTTTTTAAATTCATTGTATATATAGTCTCAAAAATACCGCATTTTCTTTTAAGATCGAAAACATTTTCTTTGAAACAACAACATTTTTTTTTAAGATAAACCTAATACGAAAATTTCGAGGCTATAATAATTTTTGAATTACTAGCAATTAAGTTTCACTAATTACGAAGCAACATTTCGCGCGCTCAGACATGATAACGTGATAAGTAAGAGGCTTTTACGAAAGTTCTCCTAATAACATCAAGATTATCATACAAATATATAATGATATTTTTATTAAAAAATAATTTTCGTTATATGCAATATATTATATTTGTACGCATACGAATTAATATCGGAACAATAAATCACAACATATCAATTTAATCAATATTACCCCAGATAGTCAAATTTGTCAAGATCATGTATTACTATTTGTGTGCCACATATTATGTTGACAGAACTCGAGCAGTAGCCGAGCATCTCAGTTAGTCTCAGTATCGATAGAAATGTAACAGAAAATGAGCAGCTCCAATATCAAAATATATTATAAAAAATTTTGCAAAAATTAAGCAGAAATTTTTGGCATAAAAATAGTATATTTTAAACATTGCATGCTAACACAATATATCATCATAAATCGAATTTATCTGCTTCCACGGCATGAAGATGAAAACGTGATGAAAATCAAGCATATGCTGTTATCTCAAAAAGTAACATCAAAAACACAGCAGAAATACAGCATGGAAATGTTATATCAGATTATAGTTCTTTCGTTATCGCTATGCGACGTATCAATATTTATCTTGTATTGAAATTTCTAAGCCTGTTCTTCTTAGCTTAACTTCTTGCACGATTTATCTTTTCTCTTTTTCTTTCCAATGTGGAGAGAAAAGAAAGAAAGATGTACTGTGCAAGAACTTTAGCTAAAAAGAACAGACCTCTATTACGGGCAAATATAAAGGGTGCATTCGGGGAAACGCTATTCGCACTATTTAGCGTTACAAACTGTTCGGAACTGCAGATAGCGCTAACAAACACAATCATGACGTCACTAATGATAGCGTGTTACATCATAACTGCGCGCTATCAACGCTATTCCTTCCAAGGTAGTGTTAACGTTTACAAATTCGTGAATAACTCTAGCGTAGTGTTGGTAGCGTTTAACATTCGTCAAAGTTAGATTGTTTGAGGGGATTCTATTCTCTTGACACCAAACTTTGCTCTCTTAGAATTTCTTAGAGTAAACGTACGTATGTAATGTGTGAATTTCAAATTTTATTATAATAAATGCAATCTCAATTTTAATCTCTGCTTGCCACTAGACTGGAGTGAACGTAATTCTTGTTTGTGTATCATCTTTAACTTTTCAAAGTTTCTGCGAAGTTCAACTTGTGTATTTGATTTCATTATAAACGTGAAAGTCAGAAGTATCTTGTTACTGGCAATTTTTAATTCTCATGTATGGAAAAAAATTACTATTGCGGTATAGCGCGACAGGGTATTCCGCTGCTTAAGATCCTTAAGATGCTTAAGATCCTTATTAGATGTAAATATGCTTCTTCTTCTGAAATCGATAACGCATGCTCAACGGTTCTTTCTTTTATCTAATTAATTTACTTAATGTAACTATTAATTTTTTGACCTAGTTTACATTGTTCATTTCGGCTTAGCGGCAAATTATCATAGAGATTGCAATTGAGATTGCGTTCTGTTATTGACTACGAGAAAATAAAAATTTACGTTAGAAATACTTTACAAAACCTTAAAAATTTTAATTATAGGGAAAAGTTTGGTTGATGATTGAAAACAGAATCCCCTATATTAACTTAACCTCGACGAATATATCTCTCTGGTTAAAGAGAGATATACGCTGAGATCGTTCCTGGAGATTGCTAACGCTATTGCGCTATTGGCTCCAAGAAAAGCATTTGCGTCCATAGCGCGAATAGTATCTCCCCGAACGCACTCAAAGACTGTAGAGAACTCTGCGCACAATGGAGGAAATATTAAAAATAGGAATAAATATTAAGATTTCTATCTATCAGAAATCATGTGTTCTAGTGTAACTGGTATTTGATAAATTGAAATCTTAATATTTATTCTTGCTCCTAATATTTGTTCTATTATACGCAAACCCTGACGCGGCTAATGAAAATAAAAATATTAAAAATATGTAGTATTTACTTACGAGTTTAATCTCTAACACAATTTTTATAGAAAATTCAGAATATTAAATTGATTTTTTTTTAAACCGAGCAATAATTCTCTCAATACGGAAAATGTTCACTTGTTAACACTTCAAGATGCAAAAAAATTAAAAGTATAATTTTTATTTAGCAAAATCTTATTTTGATTAAATGTACTTCTTTAATAAAAATATTTATTTAATAAAAGTTAAATGTATGATAAATTATATTTATTTAATATGCGTCATTTCTGCTACGTTTTTATAATTGTCATGTCATGATGGCAGGTTGTTGCTGCAGTTTTGCTGACAATATTCGATGTAATAAATCGAATGCTGTAGCCTTGTCGCGATTTCGTTGTCATAATGTAATATTAGATCATGCTTGATTTTTGCTGTCTTTCTACTATTAGTATTTGATATGGCAAACTTTGCAGATTATACTTATATTGTTAAGAATTAAACTTTCCAGATAGTCAAATGCGGCGAGTTTGCTGATATGTTCCTGAAAATCGTGGGAGCGACTAATTTCGATAAACTCGGAACAAAGTAAGACAGGCATTATGTCTGTCACATTGAACTCAATAGAATTCTAATTCTAAAGACAGCAATTTGAAGGCAACTTGTCATCAGCATATTGCAATTGCAATTTTAATAATATGTATATTTTATGCATATTTTATGATCTATATCAATTTTTATACCTTTGATTTTTTTCAATATTTTACTACAGTTATTAAGAAATATATGTGGGGGGATAATTTTATATAAATGCATTAGAGTGAAATAAGTATTTGGCAATGTTTCAATTAATTTTACTTTATCAACATATTAAATTTTTTTCGAATAAAAAATAATTCCTCTATCAATATTGCTACAAAATTTATAAAATATTGCTCTATATTACTACAAAAAAGTGCGGGGCTAGTTGTGACACTTTTTCTTTAAATTATTATAAATCTTCACATAATTATAATAGACTAATGCTAAATACTTTAAAACATTGCATGTTTATCTGGCTCAATAATTAAATACTAATAAATCCTTAATATATTAGGTGTAATAAAAAGAAATCCATTATTTTTGCATGAAATTGAATGAAAAAATAATGGATTCTTTTTACTACACATAATATATCGTAAATAAAAAAAAATTACGTTAATTATAAGGATGCAAAGTCGATCAATATGCTCCACCTACGGGATATGTTGAGCATCGAAGGATAAGTTGAGCCATGAAGATAATCGTTTAATAAGGTTATATATTATTAAAAACATGAAAGAATGTATATTAATCAAATTTTTATTATTTTCATCTTAAGTGTAATAATTTGTAATATTCTTTCTTTTTAAATGCTTTCATTAGCAAAATTAAAAAACCTGCAATAATCTTTACTTTTTATACAATAATAATAATAAACAAAATATATATTTAATCGTTAATATAGAATAAAAAGCATTGATAAAGACAAATTTCATTTAAGCAACTGACTTTATAAGAACAGTTATGAAATACTGTCCCAACAAGTCTCACATCGATATTGACTGAAATATTTTTTTATAACTGAAAAACAGTAAATAAAATATCAACTTGAACACTAAAGTTAAAAAATATGATAATAACTCTAAAAAATATTTGATTGCCATTAATCACTTTAATTACCACGTAGACCAAAAAGAATATTTACTTAATATTTGATTTTTGACAAAAATGAAAAAGCGCACGTATTTACTATTAACAATCGGACATAAATTATTATCTTAAGCGCAGTAATCTCTGTCTTTGTGCTACCTTATGCAAGCATAGACGTATCTGTATATATTTTAGTTATTTAGATATTTGCATTTGCCCAACTTGCAACTAGCCTTGTTTTATTCTACTATACAAAGCAAATGAACATAATTATGAATTTGTTTTGCATGCATCATAATATCTTACTGTTGAATTGATATTTTGTGATATATTCCGATATTAATTACCCTGATAGCAAAACATTACCATGTTAGCAATTTGGGGCCAAATTGGCAGCAAACTCGATTAGGTTTTGACTACAATACCATAGCCATCTGTGTCCACATTTAGCTATAGATTTATCGACAAAGTCTGCTAACAAGTTATGCCAGTAGATTGGTGGCAGAAATCGAGCAGAGTTACTCGAATTAGCTCTCAATCTGCTGTCAAGTTATGCAGGATTTTATTTGATTTTTGCTACCAACCTGCTGACACAGCAGGCTTTGTTATATTTCTGACAGCAATTTCCGCAGGCTTTGCTATCAGGGTACTTATATGTGGATAACTCGTACAATACGTATATAAAAATAATATAAAATAATATAAAAATATTGCAATAATAATTAACAATACTAATACTAACAATTGTTTTAATGAATGATAATCTAAATTCCCTGATATAAAAAATATAATTATAATAAATTTGGCTATTGGGAAATAGCGCTGTACTACGTGCGTGATAAATTTCAATATTATTATATTGTATCTGCCATATTTAATTATAAATGTGTATATATGTTTCGGCTAACTTTTTAGCCATCTTCAGTACACATGAATCTATGTGATTAAATAAGCAATAAGATGCATAAGATTAGGCTACAAGTACCCGCATGTTTTTTCATTATTTTAGTATCCGCAATGTTCCTCAAAAGAACATCCTTCAAAAATCATATCAAAAGAAGCACTACCACAAAATCAGTAATAACTGAACATAAAGGTTGCATTACAATCATAAATTTGATTGGAATGATATTGAAATCTTGGACATTGAACGAATATTATAATAAAAAATTAATGTCGGAAATAATTCACATAAAGCGACAAACTAATGGCATTAACTTAAAAACAGACAAAAGAAATCTTAGACAAGACATAATTGATATTAACCCTTATCTCAGTAATATGGATCTAGTGACCGAGTGATTCCTGTTCGTGCAAATTTCTTTGAATCTTTCAGTAATTATAAATTATACTGCATTTTATTATTTTTCAAAATGAAGTACCAATATTTATTCTAGAAAGTTGAAAATATATTGGTGAATTTTTAGAGATTTTTTTTAATTATTCTAAATAGAGTAACTGTCCTAATTACTGTGCCTGTTTCTATTAGTGTACTTTTGTATTTCGACAAGTCATAAAGAAAACTAGCACAAATAAATAAGAAAAAATATTTTTTTTGTTAAGTTAAAGTTATTAATATATACGATATCGAAGATAAACAATGTTTACACACTCAGCAACGACTTTCGGAAAGACCTTAATGTTTCACAATTTAAATTAGACGAGACAGCAGTTTACTTCGATATTCTAATATGAACAATAATTTATTGCGAAACTTTTTTAATTGTCTATTATTTATATCATTGACGTTTATCGGCAATGGTTTGATGGAGGTGAGATAATACCATTATTTCTAACAAATATACTCAGAATTTAATAAATTTACAATATAATAAATTTTGTGAATCAATTGAACTTAATCATGATTGCACCATCCAGCTAGCGAACTGGTTGCATTTTCTCTAAGAAATGGTGATTGATCACCTGACATGGAAACATGCGGATATTAAAATAATGAAAAACATGCGGATATTAAAATAATGAAAAACATGCGAGTATCATAGCATGATCTTATGCATCTCATCGCTTACTTAATTACATGGATTCATCTATATGTACTAAAGATAGCTAAAAAGTTAATTAAAACATGTATACAAATTTGTAATTAAATATGATAGATACAATATAAGAATATCGAAATTTATCGCGCATGTATAGCGCTAATTCCCTAATAATATTATAGCTAAATTTATTATAATTATAAATTATAATTATAAATATATATTAAAATTGTTTGGTAAATATGCCGAATAGGGAAGACAGCCTCGATGACCTTGATCTTGATATATGCTATCAAGGTCATGAACCTGAGTGAACCTCCAACAAGTTTTATCCGTCACTCATTATTCATTAAAAAATTATTAATAAAAAAAGATAAAACAAAAATTGACGGCTTTAAAAAAAATAAAAATATTCAATAATTGTTCGCTATAAGGAATTCAGCCTCGACCTTGATCTAGGCATATGTTCTGTCTAGTGGTGCGCCTCTAAAACAATTTATTTTAAAGCAGTGAATTTTGTTTTACATAAGAGAAATTTTGGACACAACATTTCGAAACTTACCATCATTTTGCGTTGTATAGTACATACATGGATACACTAAGTTTCATTATCGATTTTTGCTGTAACAAAAATTATAAACCCATGTAGCATCTGGCTTTATGTTGTAAAGTGTATTCTCCTTACGGAGGGCAAAAATAATCTATCCAACTCATTTTTTACTTTCGCATGGAAAGTTATAAATTCACGAAACAATGTTCAACATGGGTTTACAACTTTCTAGCGAGAGCTACCATACACCAAAAATATAGGTTGGATCAGGACATTTTTTTTCGGAGTGGAGCCTGCCGCAACAGAACCCATGCATTCACGCATACACTTTATAACACAAAGTCAGATTCTATGAGTTTATAACTTTCGTTATAGCAGAAGATACATTATTTTTTCATTCTTTTTTTATTTTATAATAACTTTTTAACGAATAATGAGCAACAGCTAAAACTTGTTAGAGATTACTCATGACAGGATCATGATCTTAACAATATATGTCAAGGTTAAGGTCATAGAGGCTGCTTCCCCTATTTGGCCCCTATGTATCAATTGTTCTGATATTACATAATATACATTTGAACAACAAAATTATCGCATAGATAAATTTATATCAAAATTTTGCACAAATTCAAATAAGTGTAACTCCGCGAAAAATGCATTTAAAAACTTTTCATTTTTAAAGGTAAAGTTTACAAAGCCTTCAATGGATTTTGAATCTATTCTTATTTCTATCTGGCATTTTTTTTTTAAGAAATTTGCACAGTTCGACACACTTTACGGAGTGAAATAATTTTTTTTTGTAAATGTCATGATAACTATCGTAAAATATAGATTTTTCTCTTACAAATTAAAAAAAAATTTGTATGATTTTTTTCGAGGAGATACAGTGTATCAAATTTACTTATGCATTTTATTTGATTACTGCCAACATTAGCATTACCCGATGCGTAACATGGGTAGATTGCTGGTCCCGCGCGCACGGGAGGGGGAGTATATTTGCTCTTTAAAATTGTGTATTTCCGCTTTGTCTTCGAATGACCTCTTGTAAACGTGCATACATATTGATGTAAGCTCTAATTGAAGCCTGAGGAATTTCCTATCATATTCGATACAATGCTGTATCCAGTTGCTGCAGATTTGTTGACTGTTCCTCTAATCTTCGTAATCTTCTTTCCATACATGTTCAATGGGATTCAAATCCGCTCTCATTGATGGATGTGGTAGCATCAACACACGCAAAATCGGACCAGCAATTCTCCCGTGATATACATCGGGTAATGCTAATGCTGGCGGTAATTGAATAAAATGCATAAGTAAGTTTGATATCTTCGAAAAAAAATCGTTCAAAGCTCAACTTCTTTAAAAGAGAAAAGTCCATATTTTATTATGACAATTACGAAAAAAATTTATTCCACCTCGTAAAGTGCGTTAAAATATGCAAATTTCTTAAAAAAAAAACACGTTCTTATTTTTAAAAAGATGCCAGGTAGGAGTAAGAATAGATTCAAAATCCATTGAAAGCTTCGTAAAGTACAGATTTTACCTTTGAAAGTAAAAAAAAAACGTTTAAATGCGACCATTTTTTGCGGAGTTACGCTTATTTAAATTTAATGATATATCAAAATTTTTATGCAAACTTTTGATATATCTATGCGATAATTTTCTTGACGAATATATAATAATATCACATAAATATTATTGCAATATTAATCCTCAATACACACACTTTAAAAAAGTCCCTATCTATATACTCACATCCGGGTATATATAAACCTCATGTTTCTTTTGCTTGTATCTCAGATTGTAGTGCATCGATTTTAATTAATTTTTTTTTTAATCGTTTGAAGACTGAAAAAAAGGAATTTTTAAGTTAGAAAGTCTAAAATGCCGTAGCACGAAAAATATTTTGCAATAAATGAAAAGAGATCGAAAAAAAACGATTTTTTTTTCAAAACTTCATCTTTTGTCAAAAATAAATGAAAATAATTTTATTAGTAATGAATCACTCTAATGAGCTTGAACTTTAAGCGTTTTGCGTTTTATTCTAACGATATTTTTTTTTTGCAAAGTGAAAAGAATGAATTTTTCAGTTTTATAAAAACTAATTATAAACCGAAAATCTTTGAATTTTGATAGAAATAAATAAAAAAAGTCCTATTGTTCTTCTTTAGTAAATAGTAAGATTTTATTATTATATTTAATATTTGCCGCATTTGCCGCGGGAATCATTAACAAGGAAAAAGAAAAAGTATTTTTCTGATATTAAAAATACAATAAAATTAATTTAAATCATTTTTTTATGATGTGCACTCATGATTAAATAATCCAATTAATCATTTCTACTTACATTTCAACTTTGCAGTAAGTTCGGATTTTCTGATGTTGTACATAAGGGGTTAGGGTAATTCCAACACTGCATACCGTACAATTACATAGCTAATGGTGCCAAGCAAGGAAATTGTAGAGGTGAAGGTCGTCAAGCAAGGAAATTGTAGAGGTGTTACATAAATTCTCCCCCTCCCCCCCCCCCCCCCCCTCCACCCCCCTCACCACAACCCTTCCCTACTCTCTTAACACTACAAACAGAAGGAGGGATGGCCAAACCACTC
>Ga0157363_1002609_pt1 | contig 15996 bp, 6 predicted proteins | sample AttsexASBM1_FD_111477 | JGI IMG/M metagenome (GOLD analysis project Ga0157363, IMG submission 111477) | Fungus gardens microbial communities from leaf cutter ant in Ribeirão Preto, State of São Paulo, Brazil - Atta sexdens ASBM1 | ecosystem: Host-associated > Fungi > Mycelium > Unclassified ...
GCACACGCACACGCACACGCGCACACGCGCACACACACACACACACACACACACACACACACACACACACACACACACACACACACATATATATATACATGTATAACAAGTTATATGTATAAAAATGTTATCTTAATGCGTTTTTACTTCAAAAAATAAAAACACGCAAATTTTACTGACTGTATGAAGTGATTACATTGTTAGACAATGGAACCAGAGAAGTGGTCTTGCAATTGTTTCCTACTACTTCCTCTGAAAGGCGGAAGGAACCAGAAGCTAGCGAAAAATTTCAGCTGCCGTGCTGTGTGGTTAAACCGCGCTTTCTGAAAACGCGGTAGAATCGAGGCTGACGTTTCCGGATAACACATACAAGTGCAGACAGTTGCCAACTGCGAGTGCGCGGTAACGAAACTCTGCGTGTTCGTTTGCTCTTGACTTATTCCAGTTAAATTAAAATTGAGCGAAAAACGTTTTTTGACATCCCGTCGAAAAATTCATAGTCTCAGGCAAATAAATCAAAAGAATAAGCATGATCTATCGTAACTTTTTAGTGATTTTCTTTCCAAGAAAACGGATTTTTTATTTTTCTTTCTAATTTTAATTTTGAAGCCTTTTTTATTTTTTAAACTAATTAAATATAAAATGCTTTATTAATATTTAAGGTTTTTTAATTACTAAATTTATTAAATATCAAATTTATTTTAGAAAACATAATAAAAAAATTAATTGTTTACGAGATACTTAATATTTCACGCCAATATATGTCAGAATTAAATATAAAATATCTCGTAAACCATTTTAGTTTTTTTTTATTTTTGCCTTAATTTTATATGCAGAGTAATTAAAAAAATTATTTATAAAAAAAAAAACATAATTTCATTAAAAAAAGTGGAGGTATCTTTGTATCTTTTTGATATTTCCACCTAGAAAAAACAATATAACCAAAATACGTCCCCGTTCCACTTTTCTAAAGTATTTATTCGTATCATCAATAATTTTGAAGAAAATTGACTGGATTGATTAAAATGGGTCGCTCTGTATATATATTTTTTAATTTGCAATAAATTGAAATAAAAATAAATGCAAAATGTTTTGTATATTATCAATGAATACAGAATAACTCATATCGCAAACATTCTCTTCTATTAATGGTACAATATGTGTTACCGCAGGAACAATGTACGTGCGTTGTCAGATTAAACAAGCATTTAGTAATTTTGCTGATGGGCTTGTAACTGTAAGCGGGATTTTTCAAATCCATGTGTACGGCGGTCAACGATCTGTAATCGTGAGATTTACGAGCGCACTGAGTAACGGGTCGAGCAGACTGATAAACGAGCGAAGTTCTGAGATGAGAGAATGAGAATAAGCACATCCTTTCATATAAAACACACACCCCATTTGTTTGTGCAAAATGATACAAAAATGTAAAAAAATTTTTTTGAGCCTTCAGCATGCACGAAAAAAAAGTTTCAATCGATAAAATAAAGAGTCAAACGGATGCGGAATTGAAACAGTCTAGATAGCTGTTTCTCGTAGCGCCATTTTTATGGCATACCGCCGTACCCCTTTGTGTGTATCCTTTTCTTTGCGTTCCAGGGACAATCGACATGAAAATGACAAAAGGAAATAAATTCAAAATTTCTTCTTTAAAAGCGTTGTTAGAAGTAATGAGATATATGAAACAAAAGTATTTGACGAACATTTTTCCCGTGGAATATAAAGGAGAATTTCTCGAGCGGATAAACTTCATATCTCTTTCAATAAGCAGACATATCGCATAATGTGCATAATGATAATCGAGAAATACAGTGTTAGATTCAGTGAATATCTTTTAATAACGAGACTTAAATTAGCAAATCTATTTTACTTTTAATACGCAATTTCTTCGGAAACTGCGAGCATATCATAAAATTCTATTCTCTCACATGCACGTTCATGTCCCACGCGACATGTCACGTTTATACATGGCACAGATTTTTGCGTTACGCTTTTCATTCAAGTCGAGGGGAAATGTCGTCGAAAAGTACACGTCACTGCTCGGGATGACTGTTATCTGACAGCATTGTGGTGAAAAAATCGTCGCGATTTACAAATGAAAAGCGGGGCTCTTAACGAACGGGCATAATTCTGTATTCAGCTGTTATTCACGATAAGTGTTAAAATGGGACACGCGCGGGATATTGTTGGGACAGGTCGAGAGGGAAAAAAAACAACGATAAATTCTCGTTTCGCACGTATTCAAGATATCCTGAGTGCGAAACAGATGTTTCCGTGAACAAGACATCCGCGCGATCGTCATATCCGTGAAAAGGTTGAAGAGCGACGCGTGGGATCGCGTGATAGTCTGGCGGAAAACGGTTATGCCGTTTGCGTCGAGTCAGCATCATAAATTTTACGAACATCCAATCTGCTTTTCTTGAGTGCTCGCGCACTTTCCCGGCTCCGTAATGTATCGCTTGTTGGTTTAAAAGCGCGTAAACGGATTGAACCACGCGTTAACGAAGTGTTAACGATAAATGATAGCACCACCGGCTGAATATCTATTTGGTCGTTAGATTTTTGCTATGCCCTTCGTCATTTATGTTGTTACCAAAAGTTATGAATATTTTGTATTATTTGTACAACATACTAAGCAGCTCGCAGCTTACAAATGGGTTAGTTTTTGCGGATTATGTTGGACGAATACGTAACTCGAACATCGGCGCGCTATATTCTCGCATATTATCTCTGTAAAACGTATCTGGGTTGCCAGAATTCAACATAAATCAAGGATGAATAATGAGGTCGATGTGATATGAAAGTAGCGTGTTTAATTAATTAAATAAATATTGTATGTTATGTTTCATTAGATTACATGGATAATTTAAAAGAACGATTTATGAATGAGATTAAAAGCAATTTTACGTAGGTGAATATTAGAGGAAAAGGTAGTAATATGAGACCACTTAAAATTCTTATTATAATTAATATCATTTCTCACAAAAGATTTTCAACTTGTTCTTAAGTAAATATTGAAATTGCGAAACAGTTGGCGCCACGACGAGATCTTTTTGTTGACAATTCATACTTATCTATTATATACTAAAGTTTTTCTCTTTATAATTTTCAATGTCAAATTTAATGTATTTTAAAATTCGAGTTTATATTTTAAGATGTAATCTTAAAGTAATTAATGCTTAAAATGTTATTCTTCTATTTTGAGAAGAAGTAAAAGTAAATCTCACGAACTAAATTTTTATTGGGACACGATTAAATGTAAACTCAATATTTTTATATTAGATCCTCTAACAAGTGAATAATGTAAGCCCGGGACTTTTAACGAAAAATAAAATTGTAGAACATTATTTTTTGTTAAAAATTTTGGCGGTGATTTCAAAAAGTCTTTAAAGGTATCTGCGACTTAAGGAAAGAAATATTAATAGTAAAGATTCACAAAGACAGGATCAAAGCAAAAATATTACTAAAAGAACGTGTTCATGAAAAGAAACTTCTAAATTTAGATAATAATATCTCAATACATTCAAAATTCTCTTCATGGTATAGATGATTCATGTATGGAAATAGATTTCATATATTCATGAAACGAGAACTACGATATATAAAATATCATTTACCGATTTTCTGAATGTGAATATCTTTACAACATAGAAAAAAGTGATAAAGTAGACCTCATTTTGTTTTTTGTGTATTTTCTTGTTTTTTAATTATATTCAAGTCCATAATATTACAAACAATCATTTATTAAAAAATCCATGTTTAATATAAAATACGTTTAAAATTATTAAGATAGTTCACAAAAAAATTATTTAAAAAGAGACATTATGCTGTAACTATCTTAATGTAAAGTAGGCGCTTTTTTCTATATTTTTACAGAATTTGATTCTTTGAAGTCTATTTGAATTTTATGAAAAGTTCAAATAGACCCGAAGAAAATTCTGTAAAAATATAGGAGATGCCCACTATTTACACGTGTAAAATCCCTAGCTCTTTCAGGCATTCCATCACATTTAGATAATTACATCACAATGTCTCTTTTTATTTAAACAATTTTCTCATTTTGTGAACTATTTTAATCATTTTAAGTATGTCTTATGTTAAATTAATCAATAAATTATACACATATATTTATATAAATCATTTGCAATATCGTTGATTTGAATGTAACTTAAAAATAAAAACAAAACAAAATAATATATTCATTTTACTATTTTTTCTCTCTAATATATTGTAAAAAATATGTCAGTAAATAATTATTTTGACGTAATACTTCTCGCCTTACGAGTCTTCGATCGATGTTGTAAATGGAATGGCTGAGAGAGCTAGGGATTACACGTGTCAAATATCGGCATCAATTTAGCAGAAGGTGTCTTGGGAGTGCCAATTATGCATATCGAATACATATATGGAGTATATAATCGATTTCGGTATATCAGAGCGTTAGCAAAATATGGGGTAAATAATTGAGAATGCGTGTCAATTGCAATGACGAAAATTCCTACGTGCTGGAGTAAATAAATGGTAGTGGGAATTTATAATGATTAAAGTGGATTGCGCAAACTGATCTTCGTAATTGGAAGAATCAAACTGATCGAGCGAACGAATATATGTGTGCTCGAATTATTGCTTTGATTAAAACGACCAGTAAATGGCAATTAACAATTAGTGCTTTTTTCTCATTCTATCACTTTTTAAATATTAATTAAAAAGTATAGAAGTAATTAAAAGTATAGAAGTATTTCAATTAATTATTTCGAAGATTTTTCTAGTACTTTTTTATATATATCTTAAACATGTAGTAAAATTCTGTCATTTTGATATCTTTATATCGCATCTTTGCATTCGTTTTCTCTATTATCTGTTTATATTTATAACTGACAAGCTTGTATTATGATGTTATGTTAACAGAGATACACAGGTAAACAGATAAACCGAAGAGAAAAATAAGGCAACAGTTTTTATGACGTTTTCATGCTGTACCGACAACGGAAGTAGTAAAGCTCGGATTTAGTCAGACATGCAAGTTCAACCGCATGAGTAACCGCGATTTCTTTTCTTACGCATCGTTATGCATGGAAAGGAGCTGATTACGTTAGTATTACGAGATTTGCTTTATTTCCATTATAAAATGATAAAGAATATCTGAATATTTTTAAATACAAATGAGCAAGCTCTTCTCTCATTCAATGATAAATAGAATATGAAATAATACCAATAAGAAATATGATATTGCGGTGTTTACGGATCGATAACTTCAAGGATTTATTGATCACCCACATGTTGGACATCGCTATCAAACTTTTTATATTTTTTTTCTGTGATTTTATACTAACTTCGTATATTTTGTCTACAGTCCATAGATTTCCTTTTTTACATTCTTTTTTCACATATACTTCGGGTATTTCTAGAAAACCCTATGAACTTACTCAAAGAATAAAGAGGTACTATTCGCGATAATATATTGTTATGGCTCTTATTTTTATAGATATAACTTTCAAATAAATCGCACCATGAAGCACTAACTAAATTGACGTAAAATAATATTTTAATATTGTTGAAAATCAGTTTTAGATAGAAAATGGATCGTAGGAGTAGCAAACGGAGGAATAAGATCAGTGTCCCGTTCTATTATTTCAGTACACGGATTTGAGCTACATCTTCGGATAAGCAGCTTCTATCAGAAACCGTCTCTTTCGTATATCCCGTAGCTATTGTTTCAGCAATTTGGTGACTGTACAACCATGTGGTTACGATCGAAGGGGATATATATATATATATATATATACACGACGAAGAGATTGACGGCTATGGTAACAAGGTGGCGAAAGAGTGCCTGCAATATCGTAAAAGACGTAAAAGAATAAATTCGCCTGTTTGTGCGGGTGCGAAACTTTAAGCGATATGTCTGTTGTAAAAAAACGTAAAACTTTGTCCGATTTTTCCCGTATTTTTCTTTGGTATTTTTCTTTGCTAACGCATGATGACTTTTATAAAACTTAACGATATGTCTTTATATAATATAAGTTGTTAAAAAATAAAGAAAATACTTAATGTATGTTTATTATAAAAAATTTAATAACAAAAAAAAAGTTGCATAAAGAAAGCTTTAGATATAACAAAATATGTTATGTATTCGCAGATATCTCTCTCTAAACTATTTTTTCTTCTGAATCATATATTTTCGTACTGCATGATATTTTTATGCGCAAATCGTATAACTTATACATCACAATTCAGTGAGATTACCAAAATATATATATCTAAGCTCTCGTATCGTTGACGTGTAAAATTTACGTGGTGGCGGACATCTTTCATCCTGGCAGGAAAATAGAAACTCAAAGAGAGAGAAGGAGCACGCGATTCGATCGGACTTTCCCAAAGGTGTCGTATTCCGGGAAGTTCCACCGATAAATAATGGGACCGTTCTCCACGCTCATGTTCACGCATTGTCGTATACGTACGTGCAAGTAACTTCAGCTATTTGAACAGGACAGACGTCGGCGGAATGAATCGTGAGCTGACAACGCCATAACGTGTTACAGGACATCAAGTTTTGGATAAATAGGCGTAACTCTCGGAATTTCTGTATAAATTTTAATTTTCATTATATTTTAATTTCCGTTATATTTTTAGTTAATGATTATTAATAGTTAACTTAATTTATTTTTACATTAATGAAATAATAAATATTTTTATTATTTTTATTTATATTATATATATTAGACATTAGATGTGTCTATTTTATTAGACATGTTTTAGAAAAATATATATAAATAGAGTCACAAAACTAATTATCCAGACAATGCATTATTATATCAATGATCCCTCCAAATTGTTTTTCGAGTGTTAAAAATTATGGTTCCACGCACTTTATGATACTGATAGTATTCGTTGATAAACTATCAATGTTTTAATGATATAATCAACAGAAAGAGGAAATAGATAGCGCTACTATTTTTCAATAATGTACAACACATGAATTCAATACACAATATTATATACCTAACAATATGTGTAATGTAATTAAATGAACATGACGTTGGAATTGTTACACATTGTCACGTTTTACGTAATTAATTCATATGATAATATATCTGTTATATATGGTAATTGCATTTATACGCTGCATAAAGTATAAGAACGAAGAAATTAATTACGAAACATATTTGTTTGACATTAAACCATAGAGTATTTTCTATGATACCAGTCAATTTGCGTAATAAATTAATTATTCAATGTTGTTGCTTTTCTTTATGTTTACAATTCGCCCGTAGTATACTCGTATGTTATATGAATTAACAAATGAAACGTTTACAGTCAGATCTCTCCTGCGAGATATTTATTGCAAATATGCTTTAGTATATATACCGCATACGTAACGTCACGCAAAGATAAAACATAGATATAAAAATGATTAAAAGTGACAATGTTTCAGAATTTTATTTAGAATGCAAATATACATGCAAGCATGATAGAAGCCCCTAAATCTATTCAGACTAAAAATACGATTTAAATTTATGTAAACTATTGCCATACATCGCATATCACGGTACGATGCAGCGACTACGGCATTATTTCCATTCCTGAATAAACGCAGAACGCAATTCCAAATAGATTTGCTCTTTCGCGTGTTTGAGCGTATGCGCGCGTTGAAATTGCATTTTGAACGGTGAGTGTAATTGTTTTCTAAGTTACGGGTGACAGACACAACATTTGATTATTCCTAGATTAGAATTTTATGAAATTATTTATCTGTTATCTGTAACGCCATATAAATTACATTTTTATTAAAAACAAATAAGAATATATGCAATATAAGTTTTAGGAAGAAATTCTATAAAGAAAAATTCTCATTTTATTCGATTTTCAAAAATTGGGAACAAAATTATTATTGTTTTCATTAACTCTATCGTAACGATTGACAAAAATTTTATTATTATCAATCCGACATTAAAAACTATATAATTATAAAATTTATAAATATTTCTTCCGCTTGTTTCTCGATAAAACAAAAATGAATTTTTAACTGAAAATAGTACGTGGTTATTACTACTACGTGATTATGTCTTATAATTTGTCGCGATGATGTTACTTCCCTTTTCTTTATTTCCTCTTTCTGATTACTCGTTGAGAATTCAGAAGAGAACTCGATGAAAGAGAGCTCCGCGTTTTTTCTCATTGCTCGCACCATTTGCCACGTTTCTTTCCATCGCGACTTCCGTTATGTCGTCGTACAGGAAGAACTAAGAACATAAATAAGCCTGGCAGAAATTAATGCGTATGAAAGTTTTTTTTCCGGCCGAAAACGAAGTTATCGAGCATGTTAAAAGTTTCGTAGAGGTTCATTCGAAACAGTCCGTGAGTGAAAAGACGAAAAGTGGTAAGCATGCGTCCTCTGTGAACTGTGTACGATTGCACTCGAAGTGGAATAGTCTTCTCACTTGTTCTGCTATTTCCAGTTCAATGATTGCATCAAACTTTGCGGCGAATGATTTTCTGAATTAATTTTAATTTTAATTTTTTAAGCAAATAACATCAACATTTTTGCGACATTTACAATCTTTTTTTTTATTGCACAATGCATTTTCTTATTCTTAAATTTTTTCTAAAGGTCTTTTTAAATGAGAAAGGAATTAATTAATTAATTTAATGGAGTTTATTCTATAATATAATAATCGATACTTAAAACAGAGAGAAAAGTAAACGTTATTAAATTAATTTTGAATATTGTTAATGAATATTTTTCACAAAAATCTGATTTGATATTAATTTATTTAATATTTTTAATAAATTATTTAATATTAAAGCACTAAAGCACAGTGGTTTTAACGTTCACAGTAAATAACCAATCACTGTTTTCGAATATTAAATTTTTATAAGGAATATATTTAATAAAGCAATATGGAATCATATTAAATATAACACTGATATTGCAACCTTTTTTGTTTTTTATTGTATACTTGTATGGAAGATAACGCATTATTTATGTCTAATGCATTATCTAAAATTCTCTCTATATAGACACTAAATAGTAGTAAACATATACCTGTTGATCCGATGAAATTCAAATGTGCGTGGTTTCCTCTAAGCGTGAACTTTGAATGACGCGCCTTTGACTGTCCAACGTGATAACTATACATACAATTTCAAAAGCGATGTCAACTTAACATGACTTGCAAAGCGATATTTCGCACAATAATCAAATGCTTGAAATCACATTTCAATTCCAATTGTGGTTTTATATCACAAAATACATTTTGTAAATTTTCTTGATAACAGCATCTTTAAAATATTGATAAAGCTAGAAACGCAATTTGTCAAATTTAGTAGTTTTTGTCAGGAAAAGCCAAAGAAAATCTTCTTCTATCAGCACTTCTTTTTTCGGTTCCTAACGTTTTATATTGCTGCGACAGAGAAAAAGCTCGTAAAACTGGCGAATCCCGGAAAATCCTTTGAACTCTCTCTGTTAGACATACCGAATATCCGATCGTGAAAAATTAATACGATGAGTACAAGTTTTTGCATCTTAATGCTATGGAAAGAGTTTTTGCCTCTTTCTCTTTATATTTTTTCATCTTCCATTATCATATGTATGTAATAAAAATAGAACAAGATAAAAACACAGATATGAAAATGGATTTAAAAGTTTTATGTGTCCAAATTGTGTATTCTTTTGGCACAATAATATCATATATCATTCATACAGTATCATCGCATTACGTATGTAAAGACATGTACATATGTATAATAGTATAATTCCCTCTTCACTCTGGTGGACAGCATTTAGTATTCCATCCGTATAAAGCAAATCAGTTTTACGATAATCGGATTGCTGACATCTGTCATCAAACGTAATGATTTTTCAATGTGATAAAAAAAGTGTGCGCCTATCATAATTTCACGAAGTGAGCAATATGGATATTTATATCATTTCTAGCAATCTGTCGATGTGTCGCATTAATAATGCATAACATATAATTGATTATCATAGAGCACGAGATAAATAATGAATGTACGTTGTATGAATAGAAAATTAATATATAACTGATATCGAATTGCATCGTTAGAATATGATTAATAGTCACGACAAATTTAATCAATAGCGAAAGCAAATAAATGCAGTTCCTGTGAGAGCAGGAAAAAGCGAGACTTTAGTTTAAAAATATACGATTAATTTTTATTTATTTTTTTATTGTTTTCTGCTGTTTTTACTTTTCAAACTAATCATGAAAATGTGCTCACAATACTCCGAAATATTTACAATTGCTTACTAAACAATTCAAAATAAAAATTAAATGAAAATTTAATAGCTGCGTCATAAAAAATGTATTGTTCATTTTATATTACGTAAAATGGAGAAAAACGAATTCAATGATTACATTATTTATATGTTTTAATGCTAATATTAAATAATTTCATAAATTATCAATTGTTATAATCTCAAAATTGTATTCTCTGAGAGATCTTACTTAAGACTTACTTATCATATCTAATACGGAATCTTAAAATGCAAAATTGTTCATGGCGATAACGGCGATGCATACTAAAACGTAAAGAAAACGAAGAAGAAATCCTTAGCTGATCGCGAAGGAATCAATGGGAAAAAGGAGCTTTAATCTTCAACCCGATAAAAAAAAATACACACAATATTCCTGCTAAATTCAGTTTCAATTTTTCTGGGAACGCTTTTTAAAGATCATAATTAATAGCGATGAAACAAAACAACAAGATTATTAACGTAAATATTTGTACGTAAAAAATAAATTGTCATTATATTAAAATCATGTGTAACAAGATATTTCGGATATGTAATAGACAGTTAATTTTTGCGTTTTATAAGAAAAATATTCTGCATTGAATACGAAAATAAATACGAATATTCTCCTGCAAAACTGTACAAAACTTATCGTGGAAGTGGATTTAGAATGGATATCCTATTTATGTACACATGGAAATTGGAAATAAAACTGTAGCGTTGTAACAACGATTTTATATTCGAATCCACTAGCCAAAAGATTGAGCAGGGTTTCAATAGCAAATAAACGAAATAGTTGCGGAATGAAATAGCACGCAAAGTGGGAATTTTGTTGTAAATCCGTTTTTGTGATCATCATTTTTTACTTTAAAAACTTTTATATTCATAGCAGAAACAAGATTATGATTTGTTAATAATTTATTAAAATACAAATCGTTTATTCAAATTGTTATTAGCATAAATGAAGCAATTATGATTGACATTCGCGAAAATTGTATATTTGTGGTACGTTTGTTTATTTCTCGTGTTGTAATTCATTTCTATTTATATTTAGTTAAACGAATGTTATTATTCACAATTATCCGCGTTAATAAATTTTATTAGTTGAATTTATTGGTTTAATTCATCATTTTCATTGACAATGAAAATGTTTGAATAAATGATATTGTTGTAATGAATATATATGTTAAAGAAGCATTCGAGCAGATAATTAAAATTTCTAACTTCTGATTCCAATTCTTACTTTCCACAGAAAATAAAATTACGGTTCCATATCATTTTGTACACACGTCAATTGCGCGAATTCTAGCATATACATATGCATGCATTATCTGATTATATTGCATGAATGTCCATAGACCGCATAATTTTCTGCTTTACACTAGTTCCTTCTTCGACGTATGTAACAAAGTACATGAAAATCGTGCTCAATTTGCTGTTTCTCATATAATTGCCAAATGCAGATTATAACTGGAATGAAAATCTCATGTAATATCTTAGTATATGACAACAACATTATTAAACTTTTGCAAAACGAAATTTCGTCGCGTCATTTTTTTTATAGTTGCATATTTTAGTAGATTTATATAAAATATCACACGAAGAAGTGTGCACAATAATTTCATATAATCAATATGTAAAGCAATCAAGATTATAGATTCCAGACGTAATCCGAAAGGTTTAAATGTCAATATATCAAACCATGACATGTTATAAAGTCACAAGATATTGCAAACTACATCAAACCGAAATTTCAATATCGTCTTGTCAACTGCAGACTTATCGAAGAACATATATAATTATCTGTAATGTATGTTTATGAAACAAAGTTTTATTCTTATAGAAAATTAAACTCGTAAAATAAAAAATAATACAAATGAGTGTAGAAGTCAAATTTGACCAAGGCGATCATCTTAATATCTAAGAATTTTGTGTAAATTTTTATAATTTCTAGTTTTCACTTATTAAAAAATAATAAATTTTTAAATAAATAATCTGAATAAGAATTATAATATATAAATTATAATATATAAATAATGTGAAACATATAAATAATTTACGAAAATTAGTATATATGTATCTATTTTATAGAACTTCAAAAAGCTTAAGAAGGATATTGATAGTCATGTTTATATGAATATTGAAATGACTAAAAAAATAGCTTTTAAATAGAATAAAAAAATTTAATGTTTTTTTAAAAAGATTCTGTGTCTAATATAAAAATAAATGTAATTGTATTTTTATACAAGAAAAGAAGCAAATATCATAGCAAATGTTCAATCGTAACAATTATGATTATTATAATTTTGCATAATAATATCATTAGCTTAAATGTTTATACCGAGTGCTCACTGTTACGTGTCGCGATTAATAACCATAGCCAATTTATATTATCTACCTATCGCTGGGTACACACACGATGAATCCGTAAAAACTCGCGATAATCCATTTAAGCTCAGCTCGCCGTTTTCAGCCGTAAAAATTATCAGTGAAATACCAGCCCGGAATACCTCGCCACACGCATTACCAGCAAGAAATTATATATATATCTTCTATCTGTAAAATTTGCCTATAATACTATCATTTCATATTCTCTTGTGATTTCATATAAATTCCACAAAGATTTTCTGATATTTGAATTAAGTTAAAAGTTAAGTGAAAACGCAGAATTTTTTTCATTTATTCGTTCAATTATTTCATGTGCAAAATTATTTTGTAAAAAATAAAACTTAAAACTATCAATTGGATTATATCTTCTATAATTGTTATATTAAATAGATTAACATGCAAAGTATAAAAATTATGTGAACAAAGTAATTTGATTATATCTCACGGATTTGTATCTCTTTTTACAATCCTTTTAATTTTATCAGATATATGTCGTAGAAGCTCTATCGAATCTCGATAAGATATATTCTTGGCAGTCTGTTTCTTAGGAAGTAGCGTTTCACTCAAACACACGTTACTCATCGTAAAATAGGGCTTGCTCTAAGTTTTGCCAAGAAACGAAGTGAGACGACGCGAGTAGTAAAATCATTAATTAAACGCTGGGAAAGGAACACATGGGGTATTATATAATGGGCTTATGTTGTGATGTACCTTTTGTGATGCAATAATGGAGATCTGCGAATGATCGTCCTACGTATAGATAATGGTATTTTATAAGAGAGTAAAAAAACGGATAATATATATATATAATAAGGAAGAATAATAAAAGCGATATTTTCACACCGCTCTTCATCGCGCTTCATCACGCTCGAATCATACTTAATACTGTCGACAAGCCACTTCTGTCGATGATAGTGGAAAAGTGTAATAAATTCTATCGCGGCTCGCTGAAATGGATATCACGCGCGGGGCTTGCGATCAATTTAAAACGACTAGCTATCAGCGGTGACGCGCTACTGGAAAACTATTAAGGTGAAGCTTTTACAAGTACAAATTGGAGCGCAGCTTTCCAATGAATACAACTATTTGCATATATTGAATTTATCACGAAGCAAGAATAGGATCCATTCTTATTGTAATTGGCGAAATCATCGAGTGACTTCGATTTCTTTTAGGAATACAAATCACGTCTGATTTACATTAATAATTCGTTTCATAAATGCTCAATCCTCTTAAGCAAGAATTTCTCTTATCTATATTTTGTAAAGAAAAATCTATTTTTAGGAATTACATAAATTTACGTCATTTATTGATTCATACCGCATTCATTTACTGTTAAATTTATAACGTCAAATGATACCCAATTTACATTATTTATAATCATTTTTATATTTTATAGATTGTCACTGCTTCTACCCAATATTAATAGTTGTTAATTAACTGAAGCAATTTAATTCAAAAAATTGTATCATTAAATTTGACTCAAACTTAATTTATTATTAATGTTAAAACATCGTTTTTAAACTTTAAAACTAATCAAAAATGGATTGATTTATAACACAAATTAAAAATATACAAATTAAAAATAACAAAATGACAAATTAAATAAAAATAATCGCTAAAAGGAAATTACTAAAGATAACAAGTTAAAAGCTTCTGTGATTTGATCTTCCGTTAAATTTACGTACTGCACATCTAAAGAATCGTTTAATATTAAAGATGCTTGCTAAGAAAGTTTTGAAAACTTGGTCAGAGAACTGTGAGTAACAACACGATCAAACTACTTCGTAACCACGGATTTGCCGCAAGCGTATCGTTCAATATCCGTCGAGCTCTAGTGTCTTGTTTTGTATAGTTTGTATCAATCTCCAAACTCTACGTATCTTTTGGATAGAATAATAGTAGCACAGATGTGGAACTTCCGCGTGATATATATAAGATCAATATAACTTATGTCCATATAACTTATTATTTTAAACATTGATGGAACAACATGTACTTAATTTAGATAGATACTAACATAAGAAAAAAATTATCTGATTATGCAACATAATTATATCTTATTTTTTTTATATAGGGTATGTACAATTCTATTTCGTTAATTCATATCACAAAAAGATATAGAACAAGAACTTCTGGCTTCCATAATTCTTTGTAACTTAATACAAACGTGATATTTGTAATTTAATATCTTAAGTGCAGTTGCAGACGCCAATAGCAGTTATAATTAAATAAGAAGACACAGATGATAACCATTTTGGACAGTAGTTAGATATGAATCATAGACATGAATCATAGAAATCAAATTTTCACAAATAATGTCCAAGAGTCTTTAATCTAATACAATGTATTGAATAGGTTAAACATGTCTATATTTTATTTAATTGTAACATTAATTTAGTACTTAATGTTCTCTCTTAAGCACAGTTAAATATATTCAATAATGCAGTGAATAATTCAACAGTGAATAAATTTACTACATTTACATATTAAATATGTTTATATGTAATGATCATATTGCAAACTACACGCTTTGTAGAATTACATTACAAATACAGCTAACGACATAACTTTATTTCTTCTCCTTAAAATATATTCGTGACACACGATGTGTCTTGATTGTAGAACAGAAATGTTTTTTTCAAAGCTAATGCAAACACATTGTTTTGCTCCGTACTATATTCGTATTTCAAATAGCATATGAAATAAGAGAACTCAGCTTCAATTGCTGCAATTAGATACGTACTCGGCAGTAGTAAATCCACGAGGCTGTCGATAAGGCTTGAGTAAGTACGCGACGCTCCGGAAGATAGTGAAGAAACGCTCGTGCGTGACTTTCGAAGGTGAGAAATCTTGAGAAGTTGAGGTATATGATGCTGTGGTGCGATTCGATAGATCACTTGATTGAGACACCAAGATGGATCACGTCTGGTAAAAACTTCACAATTTGGCTTCCCTTTTCACTCGTTGACATAAGAAGGCGCCTTTGTCATTCCTTTAATAACTTCTCTGTAGGAAATGCATGTACTGTCGTCACTCAATTTCATTCTCTTTCTTCTCTTTCTATTCGAGACAAAGAATTTTTCATGCAGGAGTAATAAATTGTGAACTATGCTCTCTTCAATATAAAATATGCAATGAAAAGTAATGAAGAACCGAACTTGCACAGTTTCTTCAACCTTTCGTGAATATTATCATAAATCTCAAGAAATACTTTCTTCAAAAAAAAGTTATTAATTTTTCCAAAAATTTGTATATTTATTTTACACGTAAAATATTAATAAATTCATTTCAATTATAAAATATGTTTTAATTAATATGTGTAAAACATAATAACCTGTATAAAAAAATGC
>Ga0157363_1002610_pt1 | contig 15994 bp, 11 predicted proteins | sample AttsexASBM1_FD_111477 | JGI IMG/M metagenome (GOLD analysis project Ga0157363, IMG submission 111477) | Fungus gardens microbial communities from leaf cutter ant in Ribeirão Preto, State of São Paulo, Brazil - Atta sexdens ASBM1 | ecosystem: Host-associated > Fungi > Mycelium > Unclassified ...
TAGAACAAAGTGACGTCATACAACATGGACACCACATGTTGACCTCATGTATTACTCATGGTCATTTAGGGTAGGGTGCACAGTAGTTAGCACAGACCATGGGGATTAGTATATAAGGTAAACTACTCTGTACTTGGAACTCTATCGAGTTCTCTTGTGTTACTCAATACAAGAGTTGTCCTATTGCTTAAACCCTTGAGCTTTAGTTCATAACACTGTTCTTTCTCTCTTCATAAGCCTTGTGGCTCTTGTACCCAGTTATTAACACTCTTGATATTTACAGAGCTTCTGTCACAAACTTCATTCAACTTGTATTTCTACAACAGTGGACCAATTCTCACAAACTAAGTTATACTGAAAAGCCCCAGATGGGGGCTATTCATATATATGTAGGATGTACAAAAGTGACAACAGATTACTGAGATATCAGATCATCAGTAACTACAAGCTTTATTAGCTATTATATATAATATATTACATAGAGATTAGTATTTATAGAGATACAAGCATCTTCTAAAATTAGCCTAATATCTGCTATAACAAATTACAGCCCCATTAGGTATAAGTATTTATCATATGATGGAAACAGCTTGTACATAGACTATTATTTTATATATATACTTTTGTGTCTGAGAATTAAATCTTAGACTTAACAACCATCTTTCATTATTTATTATTCATTATTTATTCCTTATCATCATTATTGTCATCATTATTGAACTTCTGAATCACTCCTAAACCTCTGAGAGTGTACCTAAGGTTCAGACATTACAAATAAGTGAGTAGTTCATTTTGTAATAGCTTCTCTATACTTTTCTATCTCTTTGGAAACCACTAATACTGTTAAATCTGTTTCTGTATGTACATTAGTCTACTCCAATACTACTAGAATCTTTATCAACTATAGTTTTGTAGAAAGACACTACTTAAATACTTGTAAGCTCTCACAACCAGTATCTATCTACAACATTCATGATATCCTAATAAAAATAATCTGAGGTTATGAACATGATACTGCAATATCAGTCACACTCTGAATAAGCCTTGTTTATTATCTCCAGTCTGGGTAAACAGAACCTTATCTTTAACTTCACTTGGCTAAAAACACATAATTCCAAAGTTAACTAGCAGAAAGAAAAGGTTGTAATAATAAGATATCCTATATGCTATTCAGATTATCAAAATATCTGAAAGGCCAAGAAACATTGAATATGTGCTCTGGAGATATATTGGTCTAACCTTTTCCCCAGCTTAGTAAAAAACTTTGAAAATACTCTATAGACCTCTCTATAGTATGAGAAAGAGCTAGATAATTGTTACTACATAACCTGGCTACTTTCTGAACTTTCTGTCCTAAAACTTCATACAGCAGCTGTCAGGGCAACTGGACAAAGATCATGGTCATTTAGTAGAGATCACAACTTCAGAGAAGCTTAAGACTATTAATAAATAATATCTAATACATGACTCATCTCTAGAGAAACCTAAGAGAACAAAATGAGGTTTTCTGGATCTCTACTGAACTTTATGGTGTTTCTCAAGCCAACTCCATCAATCCTCATAGAGAGTCAAGATGTGAAAATGGGACCCATAAAAATCAAAGTGACAATAATTCTCACCAGAGAAGTTAGGATGGAAACAAACAAAACTGGAAAAGGATATGAGAGTTCTGAATGGAGTTTAAAAACTCTAGATAGAAAACCTAAAAATTCATGAGAAAAGAACTTGGAAGTTCTAGATGGAGGGTAAATAGTAGAGAAGTGTCAGAAGTCAATAGAATACTAGACTTTTCAAGCAGAAATGATTGGAAGTAGATAGATTCATTGTCAATAATCAATAGATTGTATTTTAGGCAAGTTATGATATCTGAACTAAGAAGTAGGGAGAGTCTAGTAGAATTCAATACTTTTACTAGAAAAGGGAAGACAAGCAAAGGCAACTCTGAGAAGGTGATGAAAGAATACCATCATAGACAGAGATATAAGAGATCTGTAGTAGAAAGTGCACAACTGTAGATGGTGATTCTAAAAATACTATTAAACATAGTTCACATCTTATTATCCAAGACCTATAGTGAGTTCTCAGAAGACAGATGAGGAAATAAATATTATCCAGAATATGTAGATATTATATTCTTATCCAGTCACATCTGTTCTAATCTACAAATAATGCTTCCTTTTCTTATCTACACTTTCTAATCTCTTCTGATGTAGATCACAGCCTCCATTCTATCTCAGATATTCTTGCTGGACCCTTGACAATTCCATAAATCTCCATCTCAGACATTTGAAGATTATCTAAAACTAGGGCAACTCACTTAACAGTTTCCATTCTTAGATAACTACCCTAGATATGCTTCAGTAGTTACACTATAAAGCCTTATTCTGAAAATCAATCAAAACTAGTACTACCTTCTAGTATTAGTGATGACACACCTCTCTACTTTCTAATAAACAAGTCCACTAGACATCCTGAGTACCTCTTCCAAAATATACAACCTATACAACTAGTAAAGATACAGCACATAAGCTGAAGCCAAAGGTTGTTCCAACACCTATGTTTGTTATGATTGATACAATCTATACCTCATGTTCTATAAGTATTTGACTTATATTGGACATGTGTTGGGGTTCATTTCATTAGTAACTCATATTTAACTACATCTTGTGTTATTTATCATATAGAATCAGTCAGTGTCTCATGTAGTAGTGGAGGCTTCCTCATGTTTTCCTCACTCTCTCTTCATTGTTTCCTCAAGGATGCCTTACTTATTCCTCATGGTCATTAGGTATATATAGTAGTAGATACAGTTTTGTATCTTTATGCTTTACCAATTGACTATCTCCTCTACTCTTATTTAAGTCTTTGCCTAAGTTGCAACCTAAGACAAGCTTGGAATTGTAACAGTATTCCATGTATCTGGATAACACAAAGTTGCCAATTGGACTTCTGAAAGCTCATTATCAGGTCTCAGATAATGAGGTGTGAACTAGTAGAACATGAATGTCAAATAATCTTCAGCTTCAGCTTATATATTGTATCTCTACTAGTTGTACTGGTGGTATATTTTCAAAGTCTTTCTTAGAGGTGTTGTAAGGGACAAGTCTATTAGAAGATGGTAAGGTGTGTCATCACCAACACTAGAAGTGAGTGTTAGTTTTGGCCAATTTTCAGGATGAGGATTTACAATGTAATAACCAGCTTATATACTAAGTACTCTACCTAAGGTAGTTATCTAAACACCTTTACTTTTCCTTATAGTCAATAGATATATATAGTTGTAGATATGATTCTGTATCTTTATACTTTACCAATTGATCATCTTCTCTATCCTTACTCAAGTCTTTGCCTAAGTTGTGCCCCAAGCCAAGCTTAAGCTAAGCATTGTGATATATAGGATAGCTGTCACCTCTAGGAATCTTATTCTAATCTCTTAGGTTTTCCTGGAAGTAAGTCATATCTGTGCTGTACCATTGCAAGTTTTCCTCAAGTTTTGAAGCACAACTCCACCCCAGTTACTCTAACAGATCTCCCACAATGTCTATGGCTTATTAATTAGCCACTGATGAGTCATACAACCTTATGGCTAACTCACCACTGATCAAAGGCATACATTAAACAATAGTCCACTGCTTCCTGAAGGGTTTGGTAAAAGGTATTGGCATCACCATTCCTACCTTCATCCAACACTTGACCTTACCCTTGGTGGACCAAGTGGGACAGTGATGCTAACCTATAATCTTACTTTCAAAAAAGTTCAAAAGTCATATATTTTAGTGAATCTCACCTTCCTCACTCTAAAAGCAGCTTACAGTTTGAACTTTTCAGCCTCAATCCAGGAGCCTGTCTCATGAACAGTAATTCTTATATCAGCTCCGAACATCTCAGAGTAGAGTTGTGCGGTGCCAGTTTCTTCAATTTACGTACAGCAGACGTTTCCGAGTAAGATCTCGGGAAACAAACACTAACACAAATTCTGATCCACGTGCTATTAATTTTTTTAATCTTTTTACTCCTTTTTTCTCTCTCTCATATCATCTACGAGCACCATGACGAGTGAAGAAACACCGTTATTAGGAATCCGACATGATCTCATCTACGAGCGCTTTTCACCGGGACAAAAAAGGTTTTTGGTAGCAATTGTGTCGTGGGGCGGACTCGTTGCCTGTATATTTTCATTGACGAATTAAAATTTTCTCTGAGAGAACTTGTTTTGCAGTTTTCTGCTCTGGAACTTTTGTGCCTTCAATTCCACAGATCGCGCAGGACCTTAACTCGACAGGTGAGGTTATCAGGTACGTGAATTAGTGGTCATTCATTTCGGACACTAACACGCTTTGGAGTTATGCGGTCAGCATATATATTCTCGCAGCCGCATGCGGTGGCCTTATTGGTTCGGTTTATTCCAAATTTTGTGAGCATGAATATATCGGACTTGAACCTCGAGTCAATATTGTACAGATGGCCGACGACCGTGCTATTTATGGTGTCTCTCTGTAATGGTTGTTGGTTCCTTTGGTGTTGCGCGAGCTCGAACTGTCTCGCAACTGATGGTTTGGCGGTTTATACAGGCGGTGGGAGCGTCCCCCGGATTGTCAGTCGGAGCCGGTGTGATTGGTGATATTTATAAGCTAGAAGAAAGAGGGACAGCTTTGGGAAGTTACTTCGGTGTGCGTCCCACCATTCCTCGTGAATCTGACACCAGGCCAAATGTTCTCTTTTATTAGACTGGTCTCCTTGGTCTCGCTCTTGCGCCTACGGCCGGTGGTGTAATAGCCCATTATTGGTCATGGCGGGGGATACATTACGGATTGGCCGCTTTCGCGTTAGGTACTATGCTTTGTATCTACTTCTTCTTTCCCGAAACTAGCCATCCTGGTACAAGGGGCATCGACGAGCATGAGCGCTCTGGCAAGATACATTCCACATGGAGGCCCGTAATATTGAATCCGTTATCTCAGCTCCTGATGCTCCGTAGTCCGAACGTTCTAGCCGTAGTACGTTGCCAGCGGGGTGCTTTTGAAAGGGCTATATGCTAAATGATGTGCTTAGGGACTCATCGGTTACTTTGCACTGTTGACAGACTTCAGTGAAATTCATTCCTTATCTACTACATCGTATACTGATTTCCTTGGAAGCTTTGATGGTCCCATTACCATACACGATCGTATGATGTTTCTATTGCCTGCTTCATCCTCCTTTCACCGTCGTATCTCAGGGAAAACGCTATGGCATTGAAAATGAGGCACTCATAGGTGCTTGCTTCCTCCCTCTTGGCATCGGCAACGCAAGTGCGTGTCGACTATCTCCACCGGTACTCCTTATGCATCAGCTAATCACAGTTCGTTGTTACATCCCACAGTTGGTGCACCACTCTCAGGTTGGATATCCGACAAAATTGTTATCAGATACAAAAAACTTCGAGGATACTGGTTTCCTGAAGATAGACTTCGAGCATGCCTGTTCAGTTTCTACTTACCTATTACCGTCCTTGCCTCTGGGTTGATCACAAGATATATACCTGGTACTTTTGGGTTGGTATTAAACTTGGTTTGTTTGTTTATAAATGGAATCGGCGTGAGTGCTTTTCTCCTGGCTGAAGTGATATGTTCACCGTGGCTCATTAACGACTGATTGTTATTTTTGCCTTGTAAGTGCGATATCGCGTTGACACCTTGCGGTGCATATGTTGTCGATGTGTTACACTCGAATAGTGCAGAAGTTACTGCCGCTGTGAAGTGAGTTTCGCTCTTTTTCTCAGATGGTTGGACAGATGTTGGACAGATACGCTCATAATTACTTAGCGCCCTTCGGTCAATTATGCTTGCTCTATCAACGGCAATGCTTCTTCCTATGATTAACGCTTATGGGCATCTTTTCACTAACGCCCTTGTTTCTTTTTTCGCATTTATGGGATTATTGTAGGTGTTTTCCTGTGTCGATTTATGTTTTTTCACCGAGTGTGTGTTCCTGTTCTCTACTCTAGATTAACCATCGTGACCATCGCTTACGGCGATTCCATGCGTGCTTGGATAGATATTGGATATTCGTCTGCGGATAATAACTAGAAGCAGGGAGAAGGTGTACCCTTCCCTTCCCTTAATGTCGTCAATTATATGCTATCATACAAAACTTGCTGACATAGTACCTGCACTTTTCCTTCAAACTTTCTTACTCTCAGCATCAGGATAAGCCGGCAACGACAATCACATAATCCCATCTATCAAGAATAGAATAACATTATATTATTATATTTCACAGACTGGGTCGCTATCTGCTTATCTTGACAATGTTCTCTGTCTTGGCATTTCTTAATTAAACTTGCGGAGAATCTGTGCCTGCTGCCTTTGTGTCTTTGTCATATTGATTGATTTATCTACTGTATGCCTTCCTCGCCTTGTTTCATGTCAGTTTCATGTCAGTGGTCAATGCAGTGAGAGCAGATGCAATAAAGACAAGGTGCTTCTGAGTGTGTTCGACGAAGATATTGGGAAGGAGTTATATGCTTTGATCTGTGTTCTTCCTCTTTCATACTCATACCATGAACACAATAGAATGTTCAAAATAGAAACAAGCTAGGGTATCTGAGACTTTTATGAGTGTTACGAACTCCCTTTTGCTTTCATTCAGTTTGCTTACCGGATCGTAATAGTTTTAGCTTAGGTTATAAGTCACACAGCACAGGCGTTAGCTAAGTCTGATTCATTGAATATACCTCATTTCTCAATCACTGGTTTTGAAAATTCGTAACAGTGAGCTTTCCTCTTGCAAGGCTTGTGTCCTTCCCAATAAAATCAAGCTACTCCTTGTCATACTCCATGATAGTAATAATAATAGTTCCATTTTCATAGTTGATCCCTACCTGCTCTCTTCCTAAATATTTTCTATGGCTATGACCAGCTCCTGGAACTGAAAAATATAGCCAGAACAAGTTTTTCTGAACTGAGATTTGAAGATGAACATTGATTAGGTATATTTATACCATTCTGATAACCACGAGGGTGCGTGAGTTGAGGCCTGTCCCAGTCCTCCTCGGGCCATCATAGAAGTCTGCCTTACGACAAAAGCGAGGCAAAAGGTGAGGCAAAAGGTTTCTATAAATTATCCGACCTGCCTGGTTCGAACAGGCGACATTCAGATGATCAAGGTTTCCATTACAGTCTGACGCTCTTCCAACTGAGCTAAGGTCGGTTATAAAATCATGTGTCTGCATCATATATCAATCAGGGTGACTCGTGGCTACTGTTCCGACTACCTCTACAACAATGCCGGTAACCTATCGAGTTTCAGGCGCATCTAGCGTCACTGGGCTTAGGCGCCTGGGAGTGACATCTTCTCATGGATACAAATGCGGTTATGTCATACCGTACAGGGACAATAAGCCTGCTGCCGCCATCTCATCTAAGATTCCTCCACGGCATCTCTGCTGTGGAGCCACGGATGGTGTGAGATATTTCTGCGTAAGATGATTTTCGACGCAAATAGCGAGGGACATTTATTCTACTGGTGTCATGATATGTGACGATCAAGTTCTCGAAGCTGTATAGGCTCCAGGTTCACGAGGTTGTGGCTACTTCAATGATTCGCCCCGATGATCTCACGGAGACGAATAATTTAACTGACGGTATGTTAAAAGGCCTATGGAGCAGTGGCAGATTTTTATAATCCACCCAAAACCGAAGAACTGCACCCAACCACACTCACTCTCATCAGTGACTCTTATCATGACCGAAACTTCTCCCACCAAAACCTATTATCTTCTTAACATTGGAACAAGCCAAAACATTGGTTGTGCACCTATTGTGGACCAGACCCTCAGGCCAAAACCAATCCTCACGCTCCCTCCAAGATCAACCATAAATGGTCAATGGAATTACGAACCTCTCTCGGGGAATCACTATAAATTGAATATTAAGGGTGCTTCCAGTGGAGTTACGAGCTCTCGTCCTGGTATAGAGAAGGATTTCATAACAGCTGTCATTCAAGATGGCGCTGGCGGGAAAATCAGGCCTTGGGCCTTGGAACAGTGGAAAGAGGGAAATATTGGACCTGCTTATACGTATGTATTATCAATGTTTACTGTGTGGGATTTTAAAGGATTGAATTTTGGTTTGCGCGTGGATAGTATTCGCGACACGGAGAACTCGTCGAAGGTCTGGACAGTTTCAGATGAAGTAGAAAGATCACTCGGAGATGAATATGTCAGTGGATAGGTTCTATCTAATGGGAGATTCTTATGAATGATTTCGCCCTCTAGAAACCTCTCATTCTTCAGGATTATCAAGTCGGAAATTTAAAGCAGGTTTTTGCTTTCATGACTGACCCAGTTGGTGTCACTAATCAGTAGTTCTAACGTCCTCCTGACGTTTTGTAATGACAATGTCTGAAGTGTAGAGCTCAGATTCGGAGAAAGGATAAATTCTTGTCAGACGTTGGAGCCTGGTGATAAGACTTATCGCCAGCTACTCAGAATCTCATATTGATCATACGAGTCCATACATACAGAATTTGGAAGTACCAACACATTGGAAGCGTCGTTCCTGCAGACGTCGATAATCAGGAAGTAAGTCTTTCGTTTCAACATTCTATTCCGGTGTTCGATCGCGGCCAGGCGTCGAATATAAATATGCACTGGACTACATGATAATACTTCGATGCCTCGCACGGTCCTTTTCCGGAAGAAAGTTCTTCAAGAGAAGAGCTTCTCATGATGAGTAAATACTCCAGGTGATGTTCCAGGTGATGACAACTTTCGACCTCATAATCAGTAGGCGTCAGAAATTGTTCGCCACCCAGCCGCCCCAGAGTGGTGGTTTCTAGTGCTGTTATCCATCGTGAAGTCCAAATGGGAAAATACTGTAATATTTTCTCTGCAGAATTTGACGTAATTATCCAAACAGGGGGTCTTCCTACTTCCCATTTCCGGAAGGAGCATATAGGACATCTACTTGTCTATGTCTCAAAAGCGTGACTAACATGTACAGGAGACCCTGCCTCCTACATGGGAAACAGATCAAAAGCACAACAAGAAGAGGTTTGGTCCATTCTGACATCAAGTCCTAATCATTGTTTATATTATTATTGACCGCCACAAATGATGTCAAAATGCGAATAGACTATTGTCTTTCTGGTCATCCATGAGACTTGCTCGTATCAGTATAGCAATTTGCCTGATTTCCAAGTGGGATGCAAATGGATAATTTACGAAAATAGTTTAAGAAAACCCATCGATAAATACAACACGCATGTGCCAGTGACCCGGTACCTACCAAGACTTGCATAAATAGCGTCGTTATACTATGTCGGGCACTTTGTAATAGTACCGCATCACGCGCTACGAACTGGGTACCGTCTAGCCCACTGTTGTAGGGATAGTATTGGGCGGCGCTGATGCCATTAGCTGAAAATAGTAGTTCTCAGAGTGCGTCATAAGTTGATGTAGAGTGGACGTAAAAAAGTGATGTCATGACAGTAGGACTTGATATCTAGGACTTGATATCTACTACGTAGTAATTAACATGAATTTCTGATGCCAAGCAGAAACCCTGTTTCGGCTTGGACATCACTAAAGCTCATGGGTTTAATACTCTAAGTGATAGATCGTGAACTGAAACTTCTTGAAGCCCTCGGAAGTGATGGTCAATGTCGAAGAGGCCAGAGCGATCGAAGCACAGCCAACACGCTGACTGTGTATAGGGGTATCAGAATTGAAGCAACACCGAGTCCAGCCACGAGGGGGACTTTAATCCTCTGAAACGGAACGAGAACACGGAGCCCTGATCGTCCAGCACGATGCGCCATACATTGGTCGCAGTACGCGCCGGACAGGCCCATGATTCGATTGCTTCTAAGTCAGTCTGATCCACTCCTACCATCGCAGAGGGGTGTGTCCTCAACGTTCGGGACCGCATGAAAAGAGCCGGTTCAGATTTAATTATTCATTATTCAGAGGAACTACCAGTTGAAAGAGACGATCCCGAAAGAGCGCATGAAGGTTACATGGGAATAGGATCTGAGGGTTTGAAATGCTATTTGGGACGGCAGGTGAATTGATGAGTAGCCAGAAAAAGACTTTTACTTTTATGCTGCAACGGGAGAGCCCCGAGATTGCTGACTAAGAAGGAAAGGCCGTTATAACGAGAATTGACCACGAAATTTCCCTGCATGCAGTTGTTTCTTGTCAACAACGATCCCCTCGATACCCTTCTAGTCTCCCGAGACGGGGAGCCGCGATACCAAATTCACTCCTACATCGACACTCACATAAAAACTCCTGCTAGCTTTCTTCTCTCTTCGTCGCCCGACTACTCTTCTCCCGAGTTAGCTTCCAGCTTGTCGTCAACGGGCTCACATCCACATTCATTTTCCTCATACTCAAACTTGACATCTGCCTCCTTGTCGTCGGTGTCCTCAGCGGCGGCCGTGGCAGTAGTTGCCGCCAATGAGCCATTGCCGTCGCCATACATGGGACACCGCCAGCGACCAGCGGGCATTCATACAGCCATTCCAATTTCACGGACGCACTCAAATCCTCATCCAGATGCACACAAAAACTGTCAAGATCCTTCGTCACCACATCCTTCACCGATCCTGCCGCCCTCACCCTCGTCCACTGGTCCTTCACCTCTAGTGACAAACATCAAACGACTCAATCGCCGTAATTCCAATCAGGGCCAATTTGAGACTCAAGTTGGCCGTGTAGAATATTCAGGCGATGAAGTTGAGACTAGAGTGCAGCTCTGTCATTTGGGGATAGAGTTCTATGGACCTCCTATGTGCAAGAGGAACAACAGCTCCGAAGACAATTCTACGCCTTTTCCTACTATACAAACAGTCACTTCGGAAAGGAGAAACGACGCCGAGACCGCACTCGACGCTTTTCGGGACTTTTGTACTATGAGCCAGACACCGGGTGCATCGGCAAATACCAAACATGACAGAGGAAATCCGTACGTACTTCATCTTTGTACTAATTCCTCTATCCTCACACGTCACAGGACATGGTCATTTAAAGGTCCTGATAATCGCCCCTACAAATGGATATCCTTTGCATCTAATCCAATTCTTGTCAATGATACTACGCCACCCACACCACTTGCCTGTTTTCGACCAGCCAAACTGGGCATTTCATCACGGGGTCGCCGTGGTTTTCTCGAAATACAATCTGAAGGTCTGGAAAAAGAGGATTGGATTGTGGCAACCTTTGTCGCATATTTTCGGATGAAGCTAGGTAACCGTCTGCCATCTTCAGAGACACAGGTCCCCGACTCCGCAACAGTGGGTTTACCTATCAGTGTGAGTACACCGGTAACTGGTTTCGCCCGGACGGCCATGTCTTCGCCCACCACATTGTCCCCTTCCCCACCGACGCAAGCTCCGGGTCGTTCACCTCCTAAATTGTCCAGTTCATCTGCGGCGCTGGCCACTCTTCAGGCGCTGAGGAGAATAAATAAAAACTATGGATGTGGTTCCTTCCCAAGAACATGATCGAGTTTTCCGACAAACTCGGCTCGATTCGACTTCTAGCCTTACCTTGGACGTCTTGTCTCATGACTCGCGAGATGGTCGCCTAATATGATCATGCTTATTCTGTGCATATTCTGTTTCAGCATCCCTAGCGCTGTCGTTAATGCTATTGGATCAACTCATTACTTCTCATATGCTCCATCGTCTCCACTATGCCAATTCATTGTTTTCTTCGTCTCGCCATACTCTTTCATGTCACCTGGGCGATTCCTGCCTGCACTCCATGCTTCAATTTCTCGATCTTCGACCCTGTAAATACTCGCCCGCGCCATAACCCATTGCAACACGGACTTCGAAGTGCCCTTGTACTCTTCGTAGAGCTAGTTGTAGTGAAGATATGGAACATTCGGTGTCCATTCTTCCATCAATTTCTCGACACCAACTATCTGCACTCGAAATTTTCTCCATCTGTATCTTGCGATTTGCCGTTCTGCTTTACTGTTGGACCTGCGTGTTGTTCATGTCAGCTTTTATGGATCTTTCCATAGTATCATGTGCATACCATTAAAGTCACTTGTACTGATATGTATTAATAGCACAACAATACCTTGATCCTCCCCAATTCTTCGATTCATTTACACATAATATGGTCTGGGTCAACGAAAACTTTATTGCGCACAATTTTCTGTCACAATGTCACAATGTCACAGCTTATGCCAAGGCGTGTAATGCTATGATTGGCAATTGGCATGGCCGGTCTGAGGCTTAAAGTTTAACGTTGAACTTGACGTTACATGAGCGTGGCCCGTCTCAAGACGTGTTCACCGTGATTGTAATTCCATGCCAAGGTACGTCCAGAGGTTCCACACTCAGGCAATGAATAAAGCCCTCAGCAGTTACACGAAAAAGGAGGATGAGTTACTATGTAATTATATTGGGGAGGCCCGGCCAAGTGAAGCCGGCCGTCTAGGGAACGCCATCTATCAAACTTTGGTCGAGAACGTATGCTTATCCTATCATGTCCGTTCTGTCCTTCCTGAAACATCTATGCATGTAGGTGGATAAATGGCCCTGGGCTATAAATCACACCTGGACAGGATGGCGCGAGCGCTACAGGATGCACAAGGAAGAATTTGATCAACGGATCAGAAAGATACAGAAGGAAAGAGAGGTTCAGCCGACTGCGCAAGATGCACTACCGCGAGGGTAAGTCTGTGTACTGTCGTAATTTACAGTGTTCACGAGCTCGTGATTTGATAGTCAGAGAAACCCATTTACTGACAGTGAAAATAAGCTTCTTGTTCAATACCTCGCAAAGTATAGCCCGCAGTCTAAAGGGCGGAATGGGAACGAAATTTACAAGCGGCTAGTAGCAAATGTAGGTTTTCAAAGATGTATTCTTCCACTCAATATTCACTTTCCTCCAGGAGGATGGGAAATGGAACTGGAGTAGAGCACACTCATGGCATTCCTGGCGTCACCTCTACGTCTCTCGGCAAGACTATTTTGATCGTAAGATTGCCAAATATATCGAGTCGCACAAAGTCCCTACTCCCCGTGACCACAGTACTGGGCGTCCCGCGAAACGCCAAATGATAGTGAACGACCTAGACACACAAGAGGAGGAACTGGTTCATCTTGTTGCTTCTACATCTGCACTACGGGAGAAGACAAGGAACGACTTAGATACGCAAGAAGAAGAGCTGGTCCATCTTGTTGCCTCTACATCCGCGCTACAGGAAAAGAATACAAGGGTCAAGAAGGGGCCTATTGTAACCAGAGAGTCTTTGGCAAGCACACTCCTGGTCAATAAGACACGATCAACAGATATTTCAGAAACCGTGGAGATGGTAGATGATGGAAGTGACGCAAACGAAGGTGACAATGAAGCTAACACTCCACCCGGGTCAGAGGACTACGCAGGCGAGATCTTTGAAGATGCCGAAGAGGACAAGGTCGAAAACAGTACAAGGTCTCCATCTGGGAATGAGACTGATGACGAAGGGGAAAGTCAGGGTTTCGAGTCCACCTTAACTATCCCAAACAATTGTCCGAGTGCTATCTCCCAGCATCCTGTAGAAGTGTTGGTGGAAAAAGGACCCGACAACTCTGTTCGAGTCATGTATGTTCAGGCCCTTCTTTCCGTCAAGTATTCCTTCCTAATTGCCCATTTTTCCATCTCAGTGAAAAGGGTGGAACATCCCAATCGTCTTTGGGATCCCCTCCATCCAGGCCACTCTCTAAATCCCACATCAGCCATAATAACTTCACATTCGCCTCAGGACTTCAGGATGATGACCCTTTCCTGGATTCTCCACCACCTGTAGCGAAAAGAGAACTCACATCTCTTACCAGCAGGAAACATCCACCTATCCTTAAAGAAGGTCCCTATGGTACCTATCTAAGTCGAAAACGACCCAGAAAGGCAGATGAAAGCTCAAGTGATGTTGTTACCCCTGATGCTCAGCCAACATGGCCACCCCGACGCGGCACGAATGTTTCACAGATGTTGCGCGATAGCAAAATCGAGGGGGAGCATCGTGAATACCACCGTGCGGAACAATGTCGTAGGGAGCAGGCGAAGGCGGCCGAAGAAGTTATCGTTACAGAAGTAGAACACCAGAAAAATGAACAATATCCTACTGGAACCTCAAAATTTCCAGCTGACGAGGCACTTGAACCAACGAAGCCTCATACTTCTCATCATTTGCAAGATATTATTGATGCTCGGCCGAGCCAACTTGTGCCATGTATGTCAGGTCTCGGCTTGAAATATTGCCTGAATACCTGACATCTTGTTATAGTGGAACGCACAAACACAGATATTTTCATTCCTTTACCCCATTTAACCTCGATCTCGGTCACGAAACGTCATTCTATTGGTGACGTGAGTGGCCTCACCAACGTTGTAGGACCTGGGAGTCGATCCAATACCCGTACTATCAATCTCCGCCAAGAGCTGGTTAAGAGGAATTTGAATCAACCGACACAACGTCCCTCACCTCGAGTTTCTAATGCATCTCACATGTCTATAATGTCAGAAGAAGACAGTTCTCTTCTCCAAGAACTTGCGATTCAGGGATTCTCACAGGAATTTGGCTTTTCAGAGGCTGTTGTTCAGAAACTATGGAGTGATCTGAAGAGCTTACGGCTCTTGAAATCTGCTTTGACGGATATGAAAGAGAGTGCAGAACGGAGTATGAGTGCATGGGTGGAAGGCGTCTCTGCGCGCTCAAGCAAGACCACCAGTCGTAGTCCTACATCATCACTTACCAAGTCCAAAAGCGAGCTAATGGTTCGATACGTCTCAAGCGCTATGGAACCTGCGAGTGCGGCTGGATCTTCATCCAGACATCGTCGGCACTCTAGTTTGGGAATTGGAGGGGAAAGTCTTGAAATCAGACCCGTAGACCCTCTTGAAGTTTCTACTACAATGGAAGGAGAGTATGAACCATTGATGGGTACGCGAGCGGGGAAGTACACGAGATTGGCCAAGCTTGGAAGAGAAGACGAAGCGTTGGAAAGGGAACAGAGGAGAGTCAGTAGTGTTGCATATTCCCCTAGAAGAAGCGAACTGCAACAGAAAGGCTTTGATGAAGTGCAGACATTGGATGGTCGGGGCAATGAGGACGTCATCGTCAAAGATGCAGTTGAGATCGAGATTCAAGATAAGAGAGAAGATGAAGAGGAAAATCAGTCGCAAGATGCGGAGATGCTTGATGTAGTGAACCAGCTAGATGTCACGAATGAGACACAGAGTGGAATTCCCCTGGATATTCTTATGGGCATTGACTCTCCAATAGAACGACGCACAGATCATAACCGACGAAAAACATACGAGTTTGATGAAGATGACGTAGAACGAGAGACTGGCAGCCGACGTCAGGATAATGGACGTGATCACGGGCAACTTGCTGAAAACGGCCAGGAACGTATCGGTATCAAGTCAGAGTCAGAACATGCCAAAGACACAAACGACGTCGGAGTATTGGCTCGTAAGCAATGCGATGCTAAGAGATGGGAAGAGGTAGAACATCTTTTCCTTGCCGCAAACCACCGAATCGCTGAAGATTTGAGAAAAATTGAGAAGGACTTTGATCCTCTTTCGATGATGCAGTGGATTGCAAATCGGGCTGCGATGATATGATGAGTTTTGATGAGTGCTTTTCGTCCTTGAACAACATCAAGTAACGTATAGATTACTGATCTCAGATTTAAAAAAATCGAAATACAGACCTATGCAAATACTGTATACTTTTGGGGTAGATTATAATTAGATCCACGTGACTTACCCGCGTACTGGGCAAAATACAAGGCTTTGCATTATCCCATGACTCCATAACCTAAGACAAGTGTCCCCTTCGGGGTGACATACGAAAAAATTGGAACGATACAGAGAAGATTAGCATGGCCCCTGCACAAGGATGACACGCTTTTCCGGAGTGGTAGACCTAAGGGTCTCAATATTTATTTTCTTATCGCTTTTTATTTCGTGCTAACAAATAAAACGGATATATATTGGACTCGA
>Ga0157363_1002613_pt1 | contig 15978 bp, 5 predicted proteins | sample AttsexASBM1_FD_111477 | JGI IMG/M metagenome (GOLD analysis project Ga0157363, IMG submission 111477) | Fungus gardens microbial communities from leaf cutter ant in Ribeirão Preto, State of São Paulo, Brazil - Atta sexdens ASBM1 | ecosystem: Host-associated > Fungi > Mycelium > Unclassified ...
TGGCTAGGCCATCATCTTGAAGTAAATAATAATAAAAAAATAATAATAAAAAATGAAATTTAAAAAGGATTAAAGGATCCAGACTGTTCATCAGAATGTTTCTCAGTTATCAAAATAAAACGTATCACAAATTACAATATAAATTGAATATAAAGGAAAATGTGAAACTTAAATAACTTCCATTAATAATAATACTTAAGTTGCATAATAATGCAAATAGAAATTTATGTAAATGGGAAAGATACCGACACAACTATATGTACAATAATTGTGATAGAGATATAGGAAGAGTACAAAACAAGAGTCATAAATAATAACCAAGTAACCCTTTCGCATAGATTTGGATGTTGCTCAAACTTCAGTGTGAGCATGGAGTTCAAAGTAAAGCTTTTCCTCAGAACGAAACCGCCTATCCTAAGATTATACGGAAACTTTAACGGCCACGGTTACTCAGCTTTCTTGGCAAAGTATGGCAGCCGTGGTTTAGCTCGCAGGTTTATTAGTCCCGATAATGTCCCTGTGGAGAACACGCGTCTGTGTTTACTGTTAGATTGTACTTGAAGGTATAGACTTTAACGTGGTATATGCACTTGCAACAAATATATTATGTGTCTTTGTATGAAACTTCGATTTATGTAAATTCGTACTTCCGAATATGAAAAACTTGCTATTAACTTTGCATGATCATAATTTATTCGAGTCTCGAGATTCACTCTATATATTTTTTATATAATTCAACTTATTTAAGTAGTTTGAAATAAAACATTTAATTACAATTGCAATTTTCAGTATTTCATTATATTACATAACTAAAAACTTGTTTTATTCTATTTAAAATTATATGTATAATTTAAAAACTGTTTAATTCATTTATCAATTTCAATTATTAATGATGATATTATGACATATGTAAAATAATGTGATTTATAATATATTAATAATGTCATATAAAGTACATTATATATAAAAATATCTTGTAATATATTAATTTGGAATTCATGTTTATAAACTCAAAATTAATTTAATCGAGCTTGACTTAATTAAAACTTAATTGAAGATAATATCTATCATTATAACACTATACACTTAAGTAGATAGTAAAAGTTATAACTTACACGCAATCTCATCGTGCGTCGATATACGGTTATATCTATCCATAAAAAGACGCATCGTACAGTTTATAGCGTAATCTTGAAAGATAGGAGAAACTGGTCAGGAAATATCCAGTTTTTGTCATTATGAGGAGATCCATTAAATTGTCGTTAGTACCGTAGTGGCATAAGGATGTACAAACTATCGTCACAATGGTAAGCAAGTGGGATAAGAAGAAAGGAGAAAATCCATTCAAAGGAGACTTCATTTAATGTAGCACATTTGTACAAAGCCCTCATGATCGAAAGCATTTGCTCCGCCATTCTTCATGTACCTTATTGTATCGCGAATTTACGCTTGACTAATACCTGTATCGAGTTCTTCGGTGTACAAATCTAACGTCAACTCGGCTTGGCTCATTTATCATTGAGCGAAACCTTCACTAAATCTCTCAATATTTTTTCTAACTATCCGATTACAACGAAACTTCCATTTGAAAGATTAAACATCGAGAGCTTAGAAATCTTTTTTTAACTTAACATAATACGTATTATAGAACAACAAAAATTAATCAATTATTGGAATATTATGCTTAATTAAAAATTATTACGTGCAAGATTGTTTACTGTAATATCGCAGAAAATTGTCAACACTGATAATAATCAATTCTGTAGGTTTATATTCCATACGAATCGTCGCTGCATTATTTTTTTTGCACGTGTCGTTTTAACACGGATATTTTGCAGGAGGATGATACATCAAGAATTAAGGCCAATAGCAAAGAAAAGAGAGAAAGAGAAAGAGAGAGGTGGTGTGAACATAGACAAGTGTGTAAGTGTATTACAATCAAAGCAAGTTAGCTACGAACGTTATCTAATTTACCCTTTATTAAAAATATGTTTCATACTTTTTTCTTACTTCTTACCTCTTTTTAAATAATTATACTTTGCAACCTTTCAAATACCTTTAACATTATTATTATATTACTTATCTATGTTGTATTTATTACTATTATAATTAATCATTCTCTTATCTTTCCACTTTCACTCTTCATACTTGTATACATTGTGGAGAAAAATATCAGCACTGCTATATATCACTGTAGCTGTAAAATATTACAATAGATCAACCGGGGGAATAACAGCTGTCATTTCGATACTAATTATGCATTGATTTAAAGTAATATTTTATCGCTCCAATTTTTCTTCGTACATACACAGCCGTTCTCTCTTTCGTTTATATTTTTTTGAACATGTCACATTAATAAGCGCTTAAAATGAAACAGTAAATGTAGCATTATAAATATATCACATGGTACATCCAAATATATTCTATAATTTTTATTCGTGAAAAAATATTTCTATTCGTATCCTGCTGTCGAAAATATTTTTCGTTATCTATTTGAAAACTAAAATTACGAGCGAGTGAACTGCTGTTTATAGTATAACTAGTGGTATTCAACTAAATTGGTAGACTTGTATGATGGTCTTTTATGTACGTACATACATGTATACCGAGTGCGCACCTCGGAACATATGCACGTATATGCGTATGTAGTAACGTCGTTCTAATATTGTTAAAAGTATTTTTTTTTATGTCGTAACGTTTTACAATACAATTTGTATACATTGGCTTTAATATGCATGCTCGTATACTTCCCCTTGTTTGAAAAGTCTTATCGGACTTAAAATATTCTAAATTGAATGAAAATGATAATAAAAAGGAATACGACAAAGAGAGACGTACGGTAAGAAGAGAATGAGAGGGGAATTGTACAGTGAGCAAGGTAAAAGAAAATCGAATCTTCCTTCACTCTTTTTGCTCTATTTTTCATATTCCTCATTATTTAATTTTTCACTCTTATCGATATTTTTATGTAATTTGGTTATTATCATCCGAGTGAATCAGTGCTCAGATTTCTTATAAGAGAAATGGAGTCGGTGATTGTGCATAACATTTCTCCATCAAATTTTATCCGTAATACCCCCATTCATACTTCGCATATTTCGCATTTCATTACTTTCTTGTACTACATGCAATTTTTCTTAGTTCATGTGCACCTTTATATATGTGCACAATTTCTCATTCAATACTTTCCCATCATGTTCTCCGCTATAATGTTAATATTTGTTGGGAGAAGATTCTAACAAGTAAACATGAAAATATAATTTAATAAGATAATACAAGGCAAATATAAATAATTGCAATAAATACACAAGAAATTAATTCTGAAATTTTTACACACATATTACAATTTTTGCCTGCATCTTTTTTTTAAGAATCTAATATCACTAGACGTATATCCGGGCACGAATTTAACACAATACAATGACTTAAATACACTTTTGTTATGGATAATGCAACAATAATCCAAATAGGAAATGGACAAAGTATTCGTGCGACGGCAACCAAGGAACTACCCATTCCGCTCAGTTCGTCCTGATTTACATAAACCACTAGAAAGTTACAAATGCAGCGTCAGTTCGAGCATTGATTATTCAGATGTCCACGGATGTCCGAGAATAAGAAAAAGGAGAATGGCCACGGGGACAGCCAGTGTCCACTTAGTACCCGCTACCATGAATTTAGTCGGGACGAATATTGGCGCGCTGCTAGGGTGACCAGTGCCAACGAAACTTCAAGTACCCGCGTTATTTAAGAGGGCACGAGATACGTACATTCGGGTTCTATCGTCGACCACTGGAGATTCCATCCGCCATAAAACGGAGAAAAGTGGAAACTTCCCTTTCGGGAGAAAGAAAGAGCAAGGAGATATTGCGGAGGTCTAAAGCCGTCGTCCTTTCTTTTTTTTTCTTCTCACTTCAGTGTTCTGTACCTTTTTTTTATCTAAGGTCAGAACTAGCGCGTCCAGACTTCGACGCGGTCGGTAGAAAATTTCGAGTTTACCCCCGAATTTCTTGTTGATCTTTCATCTCCCGGTTCTCGGGAGCGGCAAGTTATCGGAAATTCAGTGAAGTAAAAAGTTACTAGATTCGCGCGATAAATCTAGTTATTCGATCGCCAAGTGGTTCCCGCTAGATAAGAATAAAGTTTCACGGGAATACGCCGGAGCCGCCATTGATCTGACGTATAGAACTTCGATTTAGGCACGTCCACGTAATCAGCTGCCTAATGAGCCGAATCTAGAACTACAGGCTGTTTCCGTAATGGCGGATCTTTGATTAGGGGTATGTCCGAGGGATCATAAATCACGGATCATTTGCAAAGAGCGAAAGTGACTTGACAAAACCAGCGAATTTGGATATTTTCTTGTCGGTACCAAATTCTTGTTTGATCCGCAATATTTTAATATGGATTATTAGTCGATGAAAATTTATAGGATATTTCTGCAGAGAAAATTTTTAGTCCCTGTAATATTGCTACGCTCAATACTCGAAAGTAGTTACTTACTTTTATTGCCGCGTAAACTGACACGTAATTTCTGCAAGCGCAGCTCTCGAAAACGTCGAACTTTAAACATATCGACGACGTGTGACTCTATCGACTGTGACTATAATACGTCGATAAATAACGTTTTCAGGATCGTGCAATCACGTTAGGGTACGTATTAAGACCTTAGCGCATACGACGCATGAGTCGACCACTTAAAATGGAAACGTTGAGAAAATCATGCCTGAGGGGTTAAATTGGAATATCGCACACTCAATGGAATCAAATCAGTTTGAATCGGTATAGTAGCCCAATCTCGGAGAGAGAGAGAGAGAGAGAGAGAGAGAGGAATATTTCGATTAAAGTACTAAGAATTCGCAGAGGGGAAATAAAGCCAGCGTTCGAAAGAGCAAGTCCAATTATATCTGAGAATCATTTTTTTTTTAATTCTGTGGCATTTCTACATCAGAATTTTAAAATTTATCAATTTTATTACTTAAAAAAATAGAATAAAATATCAAATTTCATCAATTACTTTTTTGTCAAAAAATTTTGAGTTAAATAGAAGTATCTCTTGTTTTTATTATTATATTCTTTTTAATTTTATTTTACATATTTTAAATAACAATAAAAGTTGTCATTAATATACATACGAATATATGAGAAATTTATTTTTTGAAAAATTACATTACATTTCCCATAATACATTTGTGACTAACTGATTTTGGTTGGAGCTTACATCTGAAGAGAACTGATACAGCTACTTATGTGTACCTAATGATGTAAATATAAATCGACAGATAACGATTTTATACATTATACATTATAGATGATACTGTTCATCCTGATTTTCATTTGAATATATTACTGTATATTATGTATCACATCAGAATCAATCAAAAACTCAACGTGATAAATTTCGATAAAAATACGATTGTATAGTTGTTCTTTCATCCAGTATCATTCCATGTCTGAATCAACTTCATCTCCGCAAGCTTTCTTTGAAATCTTTTTTTTCTCTTTCATGGAATCCGCTCCGTACGAAAACCATCGCCATAGATCTACAATAGCTCTTCAATTTTTCAACCAGATATTCTTGATATAACCGCTTCAAAACGTTGGGAGCAATTCTTCCAATCGATCCCCGATATCTTGAATCTCGATTCCTCCTCTCGCTCTCTCTTAAATCTTGAAAACTACGTCCATAGCGGACAAGTATTGACAGAAAAGCAGTGACAGCTTCTCGTGTCGCTTAAAATCCAATATAAAATTAATATTCTGCTGAAGGCAATTTATTATAATTCTAAAAAGAGGATATGAAGTATAGATCTAGCATCATTTTAAAATATCGTGTCGTATATACACATTATAATCATTCTGTGCTAGAATAAATTATTTATAAAACAATTATTATATATTTATATGTTCAAAAATAACTTTTCTGAACTTTTTGTCGGAATTATTTTTTCACGAATTTACTTATCTTATCAGAATCAAAATTATATTTTCAGATATCTGGCAATAAACATGATAATTAATATTTTTTAAGGGATTGAATTTTTTGTAATTGAAAAATTTATTCAATCGTAATATTACGAAAAACTTTGCATGTTCTGAGTAGGATTATAAACAGCAGTTAGACGTACAGATAGATCGTACACATATCTTTTTTGTATGATGATATGATTTATCTGCATCTTGATATAAAATTGCTTGCTAATTATAAAATTATATATACCTACACATTCACAATATGATGTATATAATGTGTATAATTCTTAATTCAACTATTATGAATATTAATAATGAAGCTATAATATATAATAGTAATAGCAAAAATAGTATACAATCTATGTCTGTAGTATAAATGTTTAAGCCCAATGATATAACGTCCATGCATTTATTGTATTTTTATTGTATTGTTCTATAATTAAATAAAACAAATAAATTACAAGATTTCTTTAGTAATTTAATTTCTTTTGATAAAAGAAAATAAAGAGTATTATTATATTTAATAATTATACATTAGAAATGCTTGGAGAAATTTTTGATTTACTCTGAAAATATTTTCTTCGTAATGAACAGATTTAGCAATCATATGAATCGTAAAAAATGATATCGCACTAATTAACTACCGTGTCGCGATAACGCATTAATTCGTTACATTTTGTCGTATAATAATTATCAGTTATTAACTTGCGAAACGATCGGCGATCAAAAAAGGTAGAACCGTAAAAAGTTCACAGCTTCGCAAGTACCAGAAGTGCAGATATTTCAATCTCTCTTTTTGCGAAATAAGCATTCTAGAACAAACAAAATTTTTTAAAGCCGACCATAGGCGGTAGCGGCGACGGAGGCGAGCAAGCTGCGCCGACATTCCGGGAATACTGAGAATAACGTTCACCAGGCAATAAAGAGATAATGCCGAGCTTTGAGAAAAGAAGAGAACGTCCCTCGGTAAGTTCTTAACGGGACGTTCTGCCGTTCTGAAAACCTTCCATCCCTGAACGAGGCAATTACAGGCCGTGGTTTACCGGTCGCGTTTACACCCGTAGCCTGCTTCTGCCGTATAGGTTAAGCCCCCATACGATCGTAAACTTAGCTGACGGGATTCAACCTCTTTGGCATTGGCGTTCGATATCTCGAGCTGCTCTCGCGTCCCAACTATACCGTGAAACCCGGTTGACCTCTTTCGTAGTATCAGTAAAAGTAATACCGCGGGAAAGAAGGGGAGGGGAGGTAAGAGAAGAGGTAAAGGATACATGAGAGATCTATCGCGTTGGGGGAAGTAGACTTTCAATAATAGCTTTCCTAAGGCCCCACGTGCGTGTTGTTTCTTATATCGCTGTCGGGATTGTATCCGATTGTTGTTCGATGTCGCAAACGGAATAATCATTACATCGTGCGCTGATCGTTTTTTGATGAATACCTGCGTAACTCTTCAACATTGTTCATTCTTTATACGCCAATCATGACTGCAAACGAGCAGGAATTATGCGTGATTGTGTGTCACTGATTGATAACAAAATAAATGCCTCAATAAGATACAGCAGCTAATATTTCTCGAAACATTTCCCTGATCACGGAATATTTTATTGTAATTTTACAACATTGTGACTAATATTTGACGCATAGTAATATCTGAATACAGCATCCCATTTTCAGAATTTTGATTTAATATGTAATTGATAGAGTTTTGAATTAAGCGCAATTGAAAAAAATTGTTACATTCACGTCGATTAAAACAGCTTGTAATATAGTGGACGTTGTATATGTATATCTAAATTATACTTATTAAACTTCTCTACACAATTTTGAATTTTATATTTGCTAAGAGTAATTAATCTCCTGGTGTAAACAGAATCAACATCAACAACTTGTAGCAAACGTAATCTAAAAATTCACAGTATAAAACTCGTTAGCTTAAGCCATAATTGAGCTTTCGTAGTAAACTATTTTTAAACTATTTTTTTATATTACATATTTTTTTATATTACATAGCAATATATAAGAATTTCATATATTTAATACTCTCTGTCATTATAAATTTATTCTGAATCAAGAAAGACACGTAACAATTAATATTCAGGAGTTATCGCCGTAGCTGCGATTATTAACACTTGAACCAGTTTTCTTAGACTTCGCAACGGATTATATAATTAAATAAAGTTTAAAGTTTGTCATTTTTTTTGTCTCACAGCGAATGCAAAGCCGTTGACGTTCGATGAAGTTTACAATCAAAGTAGTCCGACCAACTGCACGGTATACTGCGGCGGTTTGACCAATGGTTTAACAGAAGAACTCATGCAGAAAACTTTCTCACCCTTCGGATCCATCCAAGAAATTCGAGTATTTAAGGACAAAGGTTATGCTTTTATCAGGTAAATATGTGTATTTTATAATATTTTTATTAAAATATGTTTGCAATATATAAATATTTCAAGCCCGCTTTCATGCTTAAATAAATCGGTATTATTGAGGAAATTACTCTAAATAACAGATATACGTAATTGGACAATAGATTTTAGTTATTCATTGATTATTATTAAAGTCATTAATTGACGTTTTCAAAATATGAAAATGACAACCTAATAAGATATGTCACAAATAAGATATTATATGATAAAATGATGATATATATATATGATCAAAAAGGTACTTGAGAAAAATTTACTGCAGTCACTCATTTAGCAGTATTTACTTTTGTGATTGTACGAGAAATTTTTGTGATTATCTATAAATATTTAATTTTTAAGTAGACAAAGTACTCAGGACACCCTAAAAGAATTTTATTTTTACAGTCATATTTTTAATATATGTATAAAGCTGAATTTATAATAATTACACTCTTATGAAATAGATTAGAAGATAGAAGAATGTAAAAATAATGAACTTTATACTTTTTAGACTTCTGAAAAATATACTTTTTATTTTCCTTTCTCAAAACAAGATAATTATGCGTGGAATGCTGTAATCGCTTAATTATTTAAAAGTTAATAGAAATATACTTATGACAGAACAATTTAATAATTATTGTCAAAAAAATGAAACGTATAGTTAAAATTTTTTTTTCATAAATAAATACAATAAATACAATAAATAAATAAAATATAGTTTTTACCGATTTTTACAAGTGCAAAATAGCATCTATATTTTTTCGACACTTGTTTAGACACTTGTAAAGAGAGCACGTTTAAAAAGAACTGAGATATTAATATTCGATTAATATTTAGACAGCATGCATTCAAAATTAGAACATAAGACATGTGAAGATGTCTTAAATGATATTTAAAAAATGTTAAATTATTTAATTATGTTTTTATGACGTCTTACGTCTCGATTTTGAACATAGTAGGATACTTATTTAATTATAATTATTATTTTTTAGTTATAATTATTATTATTTAATTAAGAACAATAATTAATAATCATTAAATATGACAAAATGATTTTTCATCAGAAATTATATCATCAGGAATATCATATTTGTTTTATGTTATTATTTAGTTGAATATCGAATAAATAGTCTTAGATTGATATTATTACAATGATGCTTACTACGCAGCAGTTAATCACGATTGCACACAAAATTCCGTTGGAACGAACTTTGCAAATTATTACATTTAAGACGGATTTTAAAATATATTAAATAAATATATATGAATAAACAGGAAACGAATAATTTAAAATATATTAAATAAATATATATGAATAAACAGGAACAGGAATTAAAAGAAAAACTTATACTTTTAAGTTTTAATATCATGTAAAATGAAGTATTACAGTTCAAAATCCGAAACATATATTACGTCATAATTATGACAAAATATGATGATAAGATAATCGAATAATAATGAAATAATTGTTTTTTTTTTTGTTATTTGTCGTTATTAGTACAAACATATCTAATATTTGATGTCGAAATGATGTGTGCTTGTTGCCTAAGCTTTTAAAAGAAAAAAATGTTAGTCAACGTTTGCTAAATAATGAAGTTACACTCATTAAATTTAACTTTAAATTTGACTTAAATATAAACTTATATTTTTATAAAAACAATGTGGTTATGCATGAACGTATATAATTATTAATTGTAAGTTGTAATTTTTTGTGACAACTAAATAACCAATTAAAAAAAAAAAATTTATACTAATCGATTAAACATAGAATCATATTACTACGAGCGAAATATGCTAATTATTTTATTTCGTTATACCTTTTGTAATGGTGTCATGGAGAATAATAAATCTGCTCTAATTATTCTTTTTTTATTACAAAGTTAGCATGATATTTGCGGATTTATAGTTCACAGTTCGCATTGATTATTCATTAATTTTTTTGCGCCTAGTCTAATATAATTTTACGAAAATAATTTAGTTGAAAATTGACATTGTTCTTTTTAATTCAAAACTAATCTTCTTTTAAATATAGTTTTAAAATAAAAATATGCACAGACTTCTTACTAGTTTATTTAGTAGTCTATGTTATTTCAAACAATCTGAAACAATATTTTAAAAATAATATGTTTAAAACAATATGTTTAAAATAATTTCAAATATTCATCTGTTTTTGTTACATAAGAAATATATGCAAATTTTACTCCTCTCCCACAAGTTTTTCTTTTAGTAAATGAATGTAAAATTCACGAAATGAATGTAAAATTCACGAATTATTTTTCTATATCTTAATGAATTGTCGTAATTAAAAGTCGTTTTACTCTATCACCATTTAAATTACAAAATGATTTATCGATCACCAGACTCCACAAAGAACACTTAAGGCCAATTCTCGTGAAGAATTAAACGGAATTAAACGGAACTTTAGTATGAAACCCTTGAAACCATTTCACTGATTATATAATCAAAGTTCGTTAATTACCGAAGCTTTTTATTATCTTATAAAAAAATCTAGGACAAAAATTTAATATATTATTGTCATACGTTATTTTTAATTAAGTCATACTTGAATTTACGTATTCTTGGAATTAGGTATTCCTAGATATTATAATAATGCACAACTTTTTACTTATTTTTGATGCTTGAAATATTCAAGTATTCAATTCATTTGCATAATAATGTAATAAAAATTTCCAAAATTGAACAAAAATGTATAATTATTTTTATTTTAATCAATTTTCAATCAGTTTTTTCTAATTGAATTGTATGGTATTGCATTTTTAAAATATTTTATATAAAATAAAGTAATAATAATAAATAAATACATACAAATTTTTATTTTGAAAGATATTATAATTTCTATAATCAATAATAAGAAAAATTATGTCGTTCTTCTTAAAAAATCTATTATTTAATCAATCACCCTAAAGCCATTAGTGCCATTATGCTAGATTAGTGTATATATATATATATGTAGTATTATGCATGGCTGATGATATGCTTGCACTGACTCTCCGGATAAATTTATTACAAAATCGAACAATCTGGCCTAAAGCTAATCAGGTAAAATCATCGTGTGTGTTCAGAGAATACATTTACATAAAGTGATTGGATTTGGAGCGCGTAACACAATGGTTATAGCGAGACTTGAGAAAATTTTATACTCAAAATCATGAGCAATGATTGGTATCACCGTAATACGAGTCATCAAATGAGATTTTACAAAATATTAGAAAATCGCATGAATGCATCAATATCCCGCTTGTGATTTATGGCACGAAACGCGAGGACATGTCGGATCAATGGCAGCATGTCGGACTCATCAAGCTCGAATCGTGGCCATTTCATTAATCTACCCATTACATTCGCACAGATCATATATTTCAGTTCAACTTCCCAAATCGATAAAATCAACTTTATTTATGTTTCCAAAACATTCATAAAGAATTATTAAAGTTTTTAACGAAAGTCACATTTTATGAACATGAATAATTTCATCTATAGAAATTGAAATTAATTATCACAATAAAAATTGAAAATTTCGCTATATAAAAAATCATCCATATCGATATTTTCTAACCATAAACTATGAAACATAACAGTTCAAGAAATCAGCTGAACATTTATATCTGCCGAAAGCGAATTCAGTGCTCTACCTTAACGACGATGAAAGATTCGTGACCTACCTCAGAAAAGACCGCCGAAAGAATGGAAGGTATGCTCTAGAACGAGCGAGAGAGACAGAGAAAGAGAGAAAGAGAGAGAGAGAGAGAGAGAGAGAGAGGAGAGAGAAAACTAGAGGGAAGCAGGAAATGGAAGAGAAAGACACAAAAAACCCTTACATGTCTTCTTCTTTCTACCCTTTATCCTCCCTCGCGTCCGCTCGATATCCTTGTCTATCCTTATCCGATACGATGGCCTCTATCGTTTCGTATGTCTGCCACAGTTCTGCCACCCCTGGACAATGTCCGTCGTTCAAATATCTTCCGTCTAATTGCTCTTCCTCTCTCCGTTCTTCCATAGCGTGGAACCCGGAAACGAATATCTCGGGATGACGTATGGACTTACTGCGAGGTACAGCGAGAAAGCAAGACGGGAAGGATGGATAAGGGAAGGAGGTCTTTTCTTCTCGGGTGAAAGAAAGAATCTTATCTGCCGCTGGTTATCACTCGAGGTACGGACTTAGAGAGGGGGGTTGCTGACGATGACCATCGTTCGTCCTACTCAACGATCGTGGATGGAAGCTCGATGGATGGGAAGGGGCAAACTCACGGACAAAGTTGCTATTGTGCAATCTCGAACGTGAACGTTTAAAAGTGACCTAATCTTCGATAAATTCAATAATTCCCTCTGCTATCCTGTCGCCAAATTTTTCGTGTTTTAATCAGATTCTCAAAAACTTTAATCCTACAGTGCAAAGTAATCAAATAATCGAGAAGTGATAAACCTCATACATTAAATAATAATTAAAGAGCGCTATGTAAAATTAATATGCTTGTACTTATATAAACTTATATAAGTTTATATAATGAAAAGTACAGATCTTAAAGTGAGAAACACGATACAATTATTATGAGACAAATATGAAAATATTTTTCTTTTTTTCACATTTCTAATTTTTTTAAATATTATTAGAAAAACATGGTATGAAGCATAAACTTGTATTAATATATGTATTAATATCATGTATTAATATATATACTTGTTAATATATATACTTGTTCATCCAAAATAATATTATTCTAAATTAGAAACTGAATTCGCACAACTAGTAGAATTTAACATTGGATGTCTATCTGGAATAATCTAGATTCGTCGAGATTCACAATTACTGTGCTCATTCGTGCGTACAGTAAACTCGCATAAATTAAACTGCACAATCATAGAGACTATTTCGTTAAGCTACAATAAGATCCAGTTGTGAATTTGTGGAAAGAGTGCTGTATTGCTTCGAGGATTTTTCTTTTTGTACACACCATTGCACTGCACCATCAACATCGAAAGACATGTACTAACAAAAGACTTGAATCCCCTTCTCTTTCGATTTCAGGTTTTCTACCAAGGAGTCGGCTACGCACGCCATCGTAGCAGTACACAACACAGACATCAACGGCCAAACAGTGAAATGCAGTTGGGGCAAGGAGAGTGGAGATCCTAATAATGCTCAACAAACTGGACAGGTAAACGTTTCTCTATCTTTTCCTTTTATCCGCTCTACCAGGAGGATGGTTTCAACGTGAAAATTCGCCCTCCAAAATGCTCTTCACCAACATTTACATCGTTGCTCGTATCAAACCAGAGAACTTTTCTATTTTATTTCATGAATAAACATTGTCGCCAATTTTCCTTGAGATAATTTTCCAATATGAAAAAACAGTGACTTTACATGCATCGGTGAATCTGAATCACAAGCGACTATATTGCAGAAAGTTAGAATTGAAAGGGAATAATATATGTTAACACTGATATCACAAATCTAATCTCCAATGTCTGCGTCTGTCAAAGCAATGAATGCAAAGCGACAGATTCTTCTACATAAATATAAAACTCAAACTTACTGTTCTTATACGTGTCACTGAAACTGAATAATGAATATTCGTCTCAAAGAAGCAAGAGCGTTCAAAGAAGGAAATAGTTATCAGATTCGATCACGTTCGATTCCTTTCAGTTTTGCGCAGCTAAAGTGTCTCTGTATATCTGTATATGGTCTGAAAGTCCAGCGAAAGAGCGGAAACGGAGAGAGGACAGGGAATCGGGCAAGATTCCGGTCTATTCAGGTGCCTCTCTTCGAAGTGTGTCGGGCCGGGTCTCTTAGCAATTAGCTCCGTTAGGATGGGTAGGTACGCCCGATCTGGGAATGGTACTCGAAGTACTTCCCAAACCCTCTCGCACTCCCCAGTAGTACTTCCGTGCATCCATCCACTGCTACTCGGCCCGTGACATCGCTCTAATTGATCTCTATTCCCATAACGCGCTTCTCCCAGGGGAGCCGAGATATCACGTTAGTACGTATCCTGCCATACCCTGTTCTCGTATTCAACGGAATCGAACTAGTTTGCGTGATATCTCGGTTCATCGTACTGCTTTAATGAAGAGCATAATAGCTGCACATTATTTCCGTAAATTTCTTATTGTTAGAAACAAAACTATCGAAAAATCAGTGCAATTTAAGTATCTACTCTAATATTGTAATAATAATATTATTTTCCTTAATTTTTTTCTCCCGTTTAATACACAAAATTTTGGAACAAAAATTTCAATGTTACTATTTAGATATTATTAGATATTATTCGGCAAATAAATGATTAAGTATAAGTGAAAAAGGAATATATTCTTTTGTTTCATAAATATTAATTGTGCATATACAAAAAAACAAACCGTATATTTTAATATTATTCCATGATAATTTGATAGAATAATTTGATCTGATTTCACATTGTGCACCGTAAAAGAATGAATGAGTTCACGCGAGGAACAGCGAAATAATAAAAAATAATTTACGTGACGGCAATGAAATGATCGCGTTGAAATTCTCGCGTCGCCCATTTCAAGTGAACGACCACACAAATCTTCGACGGAACGAAATTACCATTCCTGACCCTATCGACATCGTTAAGCATAAAATCCAGACAATGTTCTTGCTCTTTTCTATTTCATTGATCTTTGTGCTCTTTCAGGCGTTATCGTCGGCGACGTACCCATACTACGCGGCGGCGGCAGCTGCCGCCGCGGCGGCGGCGGGCGTCGCGGGTGTCGGAGGCGTCGGTGGCGTCGGCGGTGCTGGACAACTAGGATACTGGTATCCGCCCCAATCTTATCCCACGACAGCGACACAAATGCAAGCTGGTGGCTTTCTTCAAGGCATGCAGGGATATACCTATGGACAGTTCGCCGGATATCAACAGGCGCAATATATGGGGTAAGCTTTTCACACGAGATAAAGTTCCTTTTTCCCAAAAACCAAGTTTTTTGACGACGAAATTTTCAATAATCGGAGATTTAAATGTAACATGAATATATGATGCCTCCATCTTTTTGCAGTATCAATGGATTGTAAACCAATTCGGAAATTTGAAATCTATATAACTTTAAAATTTATATTAAAGAATTTATATTAAGAAATAATTATTCATATAGCTATATTAAGAAAGCTATATTAAATAGCTTGAATTTTGTATATTAATTTTAATATTTTAATTCATATATCTATATTATTATTTTTGACAAATTTATCTAATTGCCAATAACATGAATACAGCATTTAGATAATTTTTAAACATATTTATCAATTAATTGTTACAAAAAATATCAATATAAATAATACATATAATGTATATGTAATATGTAACCTGAGGAACATTAATATTACCAAGTAGTGCGAATTCTCTTCATTTGTATGTAGAAAGGAAGGTGGTATTATAGCACTCTACATTTCATACTGCAATAACTTGGTAATAATCAGTATTTAAACCTAAAACTTAATAATTACATTTGTCAAAGTATTATTCAATTGATTCTAGACTCAAAGTTACGAAATATATTTATTATTTAAGACATTATTTATAAAAATGTAGCAACTGCATAATGACTCAAAAAGAAACAA
>Ga0157363_1002614_pt1 | contig 15977 bp, 3 predicted proteins | sample AttsexASBM1_FD_111477 | JGI IMG/M metagenome (GOLD analysis project Ga0157363, IMG submission 111477) | Fungus gardens microbial communities from leaf cutter ant in Ribeirão Preto, State of São Paulo, Brazil - Atta sexdens ASBM1 | ecosystem: Host-associated > Fungi > Mycelium > Unclassified ...
GGAGGGAATTTTTTGCGTACACTCTTTTAAAGTTTAACAATAAATTAAACATTATAAAACTGCGCAAATAAGAGCAGTTTGAGGAAAAATGGGTTTCTACCTTGGAATAGAATTTTCTGAAAAGTTTTTCTGAAATTACAATTGCCAAAAGCTTCGTGAGCTAATTATCATTTAATTTTAAACTTCCATTTTACTACATTTTAACATAATTTTGTATCGTAGAAAATTTGTACTTGCGAGAGAAATAGAAGCGTTCTCTTGGAGAATCAATTCTAAATTCGTTAAAGGGCTGTTGACGTATATGAAAAAGGACGCACCGTGGATCAGGGACATCCCGTATAACGAAGAGAAAATATTCCGCAACTAATTTGCATTCTAATATCCTGGACGAAAACCTAATTCGAGTCTTAATTTATTCACGTCCTATTAGTTATCTCTTAAGTTACCTCTTTGCTCTTAGTTCTTTCATTTATTGTTAATAAAGGTTAAAATTTAGTTTTACGTTTTTGTTCTCTTTGGAATCTCTATAACAAATCCTTAAATCTTGTGTGATTCCTCAGAATCTCCCTAATTCCTATAAAGTTAATTAATTCTAGATAATACGATATTTATTCCTAAGTTTGAAATTGTTCGTGTTCTTCGATGTTTCTAGGACGTTTTGAGATGGTTCAGGTCGAATGATGTCTTACGCGAATTATACGACATCGTGCGTTTAATTAACGTGACAGCGGTCTAGAGGACTCTCTGGGCACAACGAGAATGAGTTTCACGTTTCTAATAGTCGCTCAGAAGGGAAGTCCGATGTCGGAACAAAGGCAATTAGATAACGAAGCTAGGCATCTTGTCTTAGAACGTATACGTGCGTATCTTCTTCCTCCTTTGTAATGCTAATTCGATAATTATTTCAGCAGGATTAGCTGAGAAAGAGCGGAGGAATACAAGTATAAGGAAAGAAACATATGCACTAAAAAATCGGTTTGTCTACAGTAAATGATCTTCAAACAGACGATTCAATCGGAGATTCCACGCAAACATTGGATATTTATTAATTTTGTAAAATAAAATCTCATTTTACGTTCTGCAAACGAACGTCAATCTATACTCAAAGTGCACTCCATGACTTCACTATATTATATAAATATTTTAATAATTCGCTTTATATAGAATCGTTTTTCGCCTACAAAACCTCGATCAAAAATTTCGACGTCAAATTACACTTAAATACATTAAAATTCTGTTAAAAACCTACTATAGGACAATTGAAATTAATTAAAGTGCCGTTGCCGTTGATGGTACTCAGCTAAGTTCTAAAATAATGAATTTTACGAAAATATAACAAGAAATATATCAATAGTATTGTAATCGATTTAATTTACATAAGCGGAAAACAGAAATGTTTAATAGAATTAACAGTAAATCTGTTTTCAAGCAGCACAAATTTCCGGTTTAATAAATAAGCCACGTAGAGAGATGAAATATATACTCTCTTGTAATCCATATACGGTCTCTTTGTAATCCACAGAGCATTCTGTTTACTATAGCCGTAGCAAACCTCGAAATTCCGCAACTTGGAATTGCGGTGCATTTTTGCGAGGGCATTTATCGTCGAAACTTTCCGAATTCGAAATAAAAAAAAATGGCACATAAAGTTTGTTTGTCAGCAAAGTACAGAGTAAGTGCTGTGCAACTTGCCGCGGGGCATAATATCGATATCGATATCGATACGGTCGCACGCGCGACATCAAATCGCGGCGGAGTGTGCACGGGATCTATAGCATGCTCTCTGCTGCTATTAGATCAATAACTTTGAACCTTCACCGACATACTCCCACCGGTACACAGCTGTCGATCGATTTCGACTTTCGTCGTTGCACCGACATCGAACGCTTATCGAATACGTGAGATTCAAAGACCTCGAAAAAATAATAATGGTGAATTTTTGTTTACGTTTCCAATAATATTTTTCCAATAATTTTTCAATACTTTTTAATAAACACAGATTTTTTTTATTTTATGAGCTGAAAAATATGCAAACTGTCCCAATATTGCAACTACAATTTTAATTAAAGATTACACGGTGTTTTTCAAATTTAAAACGTATTTCAGTAATTATAAGCGAAATATTACAGTAATTAAATTCCAAAAAGAATTTTGATTAAAATTTATTTGCACTCAGTAAAGAAACAATGTTAATATCTATTTTAAATATAAAAAGTTCAATTTAATTTGTTTTAAAAATAAGATATATTCGTTAACGATGTGTTCTTCGATATTTATTCGAGTAAAATACGATATTATTCCTTTTAATAAAATTTTCTATTACAGATACTATACATATATGTATTTTACGTAAAGTTAAAAACACTGTTCAAAACTTTGCAGAATCTAATAGCGAAATACTTATTAAATTGCATTGGCGGATAATCATTTTCGATCATTTTCTTACATATTTCGAATAGCAATGAGCATTTCACAAATTCGAAAATGAATTTTTGAATTACACGAAATATCAAGTATCTCGATTGAAATCGGAGTCGATTCATATGTTTGTGATAACGGCGTCATTTTTCTTTTTTAATTGATATGTCGGAACACGTCACATATCGAGCTGTTTTTCAAACTTTAGAGAATAATAAATTTTGCATCTACAAATATATGTATAATATACAGGATGAGATATACAATTTGCACACCTCGAAAACTTACAAATTATAAGTATTGTAAACTAAATATTTCAAGATCAATCAGCTTCATTTGAAAAAATGAAATCTTTTGAAATCTTTTTTACCTCCACTTATACATTATGTAATGATCCCCTTGAAATCAAGCAACTTTTGTATATAACAGTTTTTCATACAACTTAGAGTTTATCAAGTTTTTTGAAGTGTGCAAGTTGTATATCTCACCCTGTATTTTTTTTATTGTAAGATGCATCTACATTCACACACAATTTCTGAGATTTACAATAATAATTTCTCATTAATATATGCTAAGTCCCACACACTATTTCTATACTATAAACTTTTAAACAAGAATACATAGTGTACCAGCTGAAGCATAAATTTAGTACTGCAGTTCATTCACGTCCAGTCTAATAGGAAGACGTTAATCTCCTTGTAATGTAGGAAAGGTCCTTAAGGTGGCAATTATTTTCGCAAAAGTGATATACTTAATACAAGTAAGATTTATGAATTGTTACATACTTTATTTGTGCGTGTATGTATATGCACAAAAGTTTCAGTAAATTTCTTTCTTATAAACGTATTGTATTATGTATATATTATATCGATTAATCTTTAAATTAAGCTAGGAGATTATGTAATTAAAAACTAAAAATGTTTTAAATGTAAACTATAAATAAATAAAAACAATTTGATTTTGAATCATGCAAAAAGTACATATTTAATAATATTATTTTAATTAAAAGTTTTATCGTTAAGCATTTATTCGACGAAGTTAAGAAGCCATTCTGAAGTAAAAATAGAAAAAATAATTCATGAATCTACTTCGATGATTTAGATATCTAATCCATTATCAGAAATATAACAAATAACGTTTCAATATTTTTTATATGTATCCTTAAATACTACCTTAGAAGTAAAAGAAAGAAAAGTAAGACCTTGTCTTACATTATATTCAACGTTCACGTCAAAGCGATTACATTTTATCGATAATAGGATCCGCGTTGGCCATGCGACTTATCCGCGAGAGTGGCAGCAGGGACTGCTTTGATGTGGAAACTGGTCGGACGCTGCTAGTAGTATAGCCAGAAACCAGGCGTCCGGCAGATCGTTTATCGTATTAGTGGACAGCCCACGGTTCCGCGCGTGGTACCTTCAGCAAATTGGGAATTACGGCAATATCGAAACTTTGATGTAGCCATGCTGATACCAACTCGGAGTCATTTCTCGGTTCAGTTTAAGGACGAACTTATGTGCAATCGTCAAGATAACATCATCGCGATATTACTACCGATTGAATAAATCTGAGAAAATGTGTGTAAATATTTGTTTGCGTAATTTAATTCAGTTCAATATATAAATTAATAAAACATAATTCGTCAGGATTCATCATGTATGTACTTGGCTATGTATTTCTGTTCATTGTGACGATATAGAATTTGAAGACGAGACAAGAAATAAGTTGTTACATTATGCATGTACTCTGTAGTTGTACAAGAGACATGATTCTTTTTTGTTATGCACCAACTGTAACATTCTGTTTAATTACAAATGCCATAATCATCAGTCTAGCAAAAAAGAGCTATTAAATAAATCTTTCTCGCATCTATGTACATATCTCGTTACATTCTGTCGCAAAACAGGTTTAATGCAACATGTAATGCTGAACAAGAGCATTTACATTGCGCGCGATTAATGTCACCTCGGTGAGGCGAATTATACGCGCTGTGTAAAAGCACGTCCTCCGAAATGCATTGAACCTCGATATGACCCGAGAGCTCGTCATTACGTCGTAGCCCGAATTAGTATCCATCTATTACATATTAAATTACATCAAACGCGCTTGTGATTATCGCGTTTGTGATTGCGCCGTCATATCGCGGTCATAATGTCGCAGTAACGTTGATATCGTTATTTCCGAAATTGAAAGGGCGCTTATGGGAATAAAAACCGATATACTCAACGCAAAGGGAAATTATTAAATTGCAAAAAAAAATCCCTGTTTTGTCATACGATATTTTGTTGTCATTGAAAAACTTTCTGTTGTCATAATATGCAGATTGCGTTTATTGTCAGATTTGTCACTTCCGAAACTCGGATTTCGTGCCACGATACAATTTCATGCCGAAATAAAATCCAATAAAATAATAAATTAGCAATTTATATATCGCCATATATGTATCGCGTATTTATATCATACAATAAAACGCACGTATTTTCTCATTGACGTTGTGAATATTCGACAGATTTATTTTCACTCATTGATCGTATTAATCATAACTCTGAATAATTGCTTCTCCTCAATATTCTAATTAAATCGATTTGACGTTCAATAATTTTACTTTATGACTTCCTTTTAGAACTTGTGGTTTTTGTAGATATCACACACACGCATTTCGGAATTAGATGGTACAATCGAATCTGGAACTAATCACTGTAATCCGGATCTAATCTGGCGCCGTGTCGATAGCACATGAAGCTCCCGCCAAGATCAATCAGGGATAATAATTGGAAATTCGACTTGTATCAAATCACAATAAGACAAATAAAGACAATGAAGGCAATAATACAGATAAATGATATCTATAAATATATTTAGATACTTTTGTGTGTAAATGTGTAGATACATCAATTAAATTTTTAATTTATTACAAAATATGTATAAGTCTACACTCTTGTTAGAATAATAGAATAAATTATTCTCTTAATCTTCTAATTCTGTAACTATGTAAATAATAAGTCTCTCTAATAGTTAAGCAGGTGTAAGATCTGTCAGAACGATAAGTAAAACTACACAATTACGAAAGTAGGACGTTTTACACATTATCTAACGAAATGAGATAAATTGCATCTTAAAATACACGAGTATATTCTATGTATTATCTGTCTTGATTCTTTAATAAAAAGGAAGAATTAGCCAAAAGCTATAAATTTAACGAAAATGATGGATATAATTGTCTTACATTTCATGGAATCCATTAAACAAATCTAGCTTAGACGTAACGTGATAAGCTTGAAATAATTCACACTTCTGTGAACAGAGAGTTCGGCTATTTAATAAAATTCTCCATCGAATAAATCGAAACTTCAAGCGGATTGTACGAACAAAGCGGAATTCAATAGCTCTTCTTTGTCGCTCAGACAGAAATAGAAACGACCGAATAACTCGCGTAAGAATTAACAGGATGAAGAAATTTTATTGCTTTATTAACAGAAAGAATGTTTCGACGTACATTTTCTCTCTCGCGAAAGAAGCTCGCGCGCCTACAAGCTCGAGTGTGCTACACAACGTGTTACACCCGAGTATAATTACACTGATGTTGGCCACACAGCGTGAGACTCTTTTGCGCCACGTTTTTGTCAGACAGAGATAAAACGAGAAGAGATAGAGAGAGAGAGAGAGAGAGAGAGAGAGAGAGAGAGGGAGGGAGAGGGAGAAAGAGAGGAACGACGAGACGAAATTTCCACTTTGCGTGCCTGGAAGTTCGCGTGCAAAAATGGGTCATACACACATTTCGTTATGACGTATTGCTTAACGATCCACCGTTTTGTCCAACATCACATTCTGCGTGCCTCATTCACTGTGGAGCGCAGATTAATTAATTAGCTAGAGACAAGATTAATTAATTATGGCGACCTCGACGGGTTCGACCTAAGGATATCCCGCTTTACTATCATCGTGTTTGACATCGAGTCACGCAAGAAGTTGGTTCTCATGATCAAAGATTTAACTCTAATTAGATTTACGTATGTTAACTAACGAACGTAATAGAATTTTGCTGCATTTATTAAATGTAAACTTATTAAACATAAACCGAGGAAAGTAAACAACAATATAATTCATTATTTCATTAACTGCTTCAGTATTTACTTGTTAAACGCAATTAATAACTTTTTGAATAACACAATTATAAAATATGAAAATGTATTCAGTACAGCAAACAGTATGATATAATAATGTCGGAAAAATGAAAATAAAGACATTTCAGATAAGCATGTTTTTGAATTTGATCTCAGCAATACTGAATGTAGCTCGTTTCCTCTTTTGCCGAGAGAGGCTAAAGTTAAGGACTTTTAGAATGATCTGTCGACACGATAACACAAATTGGGTCCGCATATAAGAGAACTTCCTAAGGGAATAAAATTTGCTTGACATCGCATAACTATTATATCTTTCAAGTTATTCTATCGGGCATTATTTCTGTCTGTTAAAGTATAGAAGAATTAATCTTTATCATTTAACACAGAATAACAATTAATAATATATAACATATATAATATATAATATATAACATAATTATATAGCAACAGCTTTTTACATTATATTATATTGATTTTAATTATAATTACATCGATTTTAATTGAAATAATTAATAGAAAGGATTATGAGAAGCAGATTTATAAATTTTACATTAACGTAAATCGAATATTCGTGAGCACATTAATAAATAACAAGTGCAAGGATGTCGTTATGTCAACTATAGAACATCGGTATCCAATTTAAGCGTGTTTGATGACGAAGCAAAAGCTAAAGACTCGAAAGGATCTGTCAGTCTGCTTGCGCGATAATGTAGTAGCAAAATATACATCCGCACAGCTACCTTTCAGTAAATAATTCTACTGAGTCGACTGTCGACGACACGGTTGCAAAGCGGATAATAATGATACTCCAGGAACCTAATATCATTGATATCGTGACATTTCACATTGCAAATGCTTCGTGGATCTTCAATCTTAGTTTGCGATACACCGCAAATATTCCATATCCAGTTTCGCATAATAACCGGGAGGAAGACTAGGGGGGTGCTCGATACTCTCCTGTATATTATGCAACAGTAGATGTTGAATGTTACAAATAATACAAATGCCAGACATATTAGAGTTGTTTCCAAGTTAATTCTTCGACATTATGAAACTTATATAACATGATATCCATGATATGAAAGAGAGAGAGAGAGAGAGAGAGAGAGAGAGAGTGTGTGTGTGTGTGTGTGTGTGTGTGTGTATTCTGTATTATTTTTTAATGCCTCACTATCGACCTATATAGTATATTTTATCTGAAAACATCAGGAAATGTTCTTAAGACATTCAGAAGACATAGGAATGTTCCTTCGACATCTTTAGGGCGTTTTTTAAAAGTATGTACTATATAAGAAGTTGAATTGTTTATTCTAACTATATCAAAAACTGCGCTGAATTAAAACATGTAAAAATGTAAAATTCAATTCATTTAAATTTCCTTTTTATTACGCCTAACAATATTAAAAACTTCAAGAAATAATCTGTCGAAAATAAACGAGAAATTATTTTATAATAAATGTTTTCATGATGTCGGACTCCGTGATCGCTATTCAAATGTATAACGTTTGAAAAACTGCGCCTTTCCTGATGTCGATGAGAATAATAAAAATGATTGTATGAGCGCGGGGTAACGCGTGGAAACGCGCCAAAGTTTGTTCGATTCAATGGCAACCCCTTGAAGCGTCTGTAACCCTTGGGAACGATAGAAGCGTCCGGTAAAATGTAACAAAATTCAACGGTAAAATGTTGAGAAAAATTCGGTGAAATTATTTAAAATTTTCATTAAAAATTTGATTCATACGACGCATAGTAATTAATTGCCAAAATATAACTATACATATAATAAAGATTTTTATATTATATCCATTTACATATTTTCTGTTTGCATTCATATTTTTCAGTTTTATTTGCACGATCTATCATTTTATTTGTAAATGAAAATAATATATACATACAGTCTATTATTTTTATAGCATAGAAATAATACAGTGCCCAATTTTATCTTGTATCGCTTAATTAATAATTAAATAAGCCAATAGTTAAACAAACCGTAAATACTTTACGCAGATTTTACTGGGAATAGATCTGACAGCAAAATGCTAAAAATGCGATTTGCTTAAGTTAAGAGGATTACATTAAATATCTCCTTCTTGTAAAGTAATGCTCCATCGATCCGCGTCAACTCGTGTTACATCTCCGGCTACGAAAATGCCCAGCCCGACGATGACCCTTTAGTTAGACACGTTGGAAAATTCTCATACCTAATGCGCTTATAAATTTCGGTTCAAATTAACTGCTGAATTTTTGCGCGAGTGCGATCTTTATGTGCAAACGTATACTTTGTAATCAGCTGTTTCAGATGCGGAATCCTCTCTCCAATATAGGTAAGTGATGTATCACTTTAAAGAGAGAAGCACTTTTTAAATAACGTCGACGAGCAAACTGGCAGGCAACTCGATAGAATGTTTAAGTGAGAAATTGTAATTTGATTTAAAAAGGTACACGCAATATAGAATTTTGCGATAATAACTTCGTAATTCGGAATATATAAACTAAACCGAATCTTAAACTTTAAACAAAATTACCAAGCGTTCTGTAAAACTGTCCTGGATCAAATTTCAACTCTGAAATTCAAGAACTGTTTTGCAGCATTGTTTTGCATTTTTAATCCATTAAACAAAATGATATTTTATCAGATTTTATCAGAATTATCTGAATATCCTTTTTGTGCTTCTATATAAATGTAACATCAATATACTGATTATTAAAAATTATATTTTTATTTAAAAATTATTAAATCTAAAAGAATAAAGAAAGACATATACCTATATATAGCATTAATTATTCTATTCACCCTTATTTTTTGCTTATTTATTCATATTAGTTTGACTTTCATATTTCGAAAAGGCGCAGTCCTAAAAAAAATATAAAAATGAAAAAATAAAATAGACGGCAGATGAAGTTAAATGCTTATTGAAGCTTTTCAAATAGAAAAATACTAAACTACTAAACAACTAGTGATAGAAAAAGCAACAGTATATCCATTCAGATTTATGCGAGTTAATCGCTGTAAAATAACGTGCACGACCATCTCGTACCTGTTAAGCCTCGTCTGACAACAATCGCCGATGGCGAAAATACTATCCTGGGTTATCGCTGATCCTCTAAATTTCCAAAGTCGTAGCACACACGCGGCCGGCTCCGGAAAACTCCGGCCGATACCGGAGCGAAGCGTCGCACGCGCGCGAACGCCGCGGATACGATCTCGTTCGTGTGAACGATCGGCAAGAGAAAAAGGGATAAAACAGAGAAAGATAGAGAAGGAAAAAAAGAGAAAAGGGTGAGGAAGAAAAAGGAAGAGTCAACAGCGTACAGCCAAGGCCGAAGGAACTTGGAGCGAGCTCTCTCGTCGCGAGGGAGTCGCGGCACGGTACTGACGAGTCGTCCGTGGGGCGCACGGATCTCATGCCGCCAGGATCTCCATCCCCACCGACCCGGCGCGACGCGGCGCCGATATTCAGGGCCGGTTGATCAACAGTGAATTGCCGCGATCCTGAAACTGGAACGATCCCCCGATCATCTCCCACGTATGAGGACTGATTACATGGAAAGAATAATTTTACTGAAGAATTAAAAAATTTAGCTATAGATATAGATCCAAAAATAATTTTGTTATTCATCAACAAAATGAAAGACGCTCAAACTGCTAGAATGTCAAAATTTCTTGTTTATTATATGCTGGAGATTTCTACGTTACATTTTGATGATCCAACAAAATAATTTTCAAATCTGTATCTATATAATTAAATTTTTGGATACTTCAGCAAAATCGTTCTTTCCGTGCAGCTGTCCGTGTATTCAATATCCGATATGCACATGGAATTGAAATCACATTTAAGGCCACAACACAGATTTTTGCATAACATATAATAACGCATAAGAGAATTCCGTGAATGAAAAACTTTGATTTGGTTGATTCTCTTATATATGTTATGCAAAAGTCTGTGCTGCCGCCTTTATGTGTGACCCTAAATTATATAATCGGATTGTCGCAAACGGAACGTATCTGAAAAATTTCAGTTTCACAGAATGTCTTTAAGTTTTCTGACGCTTTGAATATAACTATAATTCTTTGATAAGAATTATAATATCCGAAAGTATCAAATAATTATATATTACGTTAAAACGATAAGTTCTTCTATAAAATATGTTTCAGGTTTCAAATTCTTTTTTATGAAACAATCTTATTACATCATATTTCTTATTCTTAGATTTTCTTTGTGCCTTTCAATCGTTTAGACAATAACTAGTGTGAACCAACACAAGCAAAATAGGCCTAAATAGATGACTCAAGATTAGAAGAATTAAAAGTTGCGTGAATTGTGTAGCGAAAAAAGTCAGGTCATCTTTAGGACTAGTAGAGAAAGCTGCAAGTAATCGTCCGAAAAAAATACAGGTTTTATTATGTAAATAATTTGTAAATAAGATAACTGATTTTACATTGTTGCAAATAAAACTAATCGCTTAATCTACGTTAATTATATAAGCTGCAGCGATAGCTCAAGTAACTGTATAATTATTTAAGCAATATTAAAATTACAAGGTATGAAAATGAATGGAATTTAATGAACGGGTATTGATTATATAGATGTCTGTATCAAGTGTAATTAGTGTCATCAAGTCATTGCATTTTTTCTAGTAACAGATTAGAAATTAATCTCAGATCATCGAAGAAATTAATTGTGACTCGAAAATTAACAATATCTTTCTATTTTATTCTTGATATATTCTCGCTGGACAAAAAAAATTATTTTTAGTATATTATTTTTTATACATTATTTTTAATATAATACTTATTACATTAAAAAATCGTAATTGTAATTGTCAAAATACATAACGTTCATTCTTGTTATGCTAAGTTTATGAAATTTTTCAAGGAATATTAATTTCTTTTAAAATGATTATCAAAATCTTCCTCCAGCAATATTGAAGTCTTAAAAGTTAAATCGGCTATCTAAATATTCTCGATCGTAGATAAACATTAATTTATCAAAGTAATAATGATAAGCGCGGTCACGCACGCACTGCATCATGGAATTCTATAATTTCACAAATCGCGTTCATTTGAAACTACATACTCATCTTGTTTGAAACTACCCTCCGGCTTTTGGAAATTTAGCGCTCGTGCGTGCAATGAAGATAACGCCAAATATTTAAACGTACAGAGTAAATGTTTATTTACCGATAAAACTGTCGTAATAGTTCTTAGTATTATATCTATTCTTACGATAGTACGTTTCTACGGCAACATCTAGCCATTCAATTCAGGACGCGCGCGTTCTATTGCTATGAACTTTCGATGTCACGACTCTCTGATTCTTATCTGACTCTTCTCCAGAATTGCGCTGTTTATTACGTATCTTCATTATTACACATACAAGAAGGCTCAAACTCAGCTTGCTAACTTCCAATCATGTTATTGATTACAGTAATAGAAATGATGATTACGCAGTTTTGTAAGTAAAAATATTAGAAAATATAAATTGTGTAATAAATTGAGCTAATTTATAAAAACTTAGAAGATTTATAATGTTTTCTATAAAACCTTAAAATAAGAAATGCAAAATGTGAAATGACAAGTAATTGATTTGCAATATCGAACAAAATCATATAGACAATGAAATGTCTGAGACAGGAAGAAGAGGCAAAAAACAAAAGGAATTTTATTCTTTTCTCAATCTTCATCTTCGTAATCTAAAGACTAATCTTACAAAATTAGTCTTTGCTTTCTCCTTTCCTTATTATTAGTCACAGATATATTCAATTTCTTTAATCTGCTAGAGGGATCCTTTTCCTCTTATATCATCATCTGACATTATAATACATAATAAAAATAAAATTCTGAGGAAAAGTCGCATAAAATTTCATCACCTCCAAATTCATCAGATACATACGCAGCTCCTAAAGATTGATGCAAATCTTACGAAACAGTTGATATGATCTCGAGCACACCGGGCACTTTCTCTCGACCCGGTAATGTAGGCCGATATAAAAAGATTAGTGTTGGTTTCAATGTCAAGGCGTGGATAGCTTTATCAGAAAGGCGTTGAGCGAGAATCGTACTCAATTAAAAAGTAGATTAAAATTGTAGATTAAATTTGATAAACGCGTTTCTGCTTTTTTCTTTATTTTTCCTTATTTTTCCCCCTTATTTCATTATTTTTTCTATGTACAGTCCTAATTTAAATGTTACTTCATCATTTCGCTTCCGAGATTAAAACTCTTAAGAGTATAAAAGAAAAAAGTAACAAGTCGGATCTTTTTTTCGCCGAGAAAAGATCGTCTTCAGATACACCAAAGGATAATAGCGGAAGCTCGACAAAACCTCGAGGCGATGCAATGTATCATACGGCTAGATTTTGCGGAACGTTTTATGAATTGCCGTGAGGGTCACGACATGTGCCATACCGTTGCCAGAACCGTAAAAGAAACCACAGCCGCACGGAGTGCAACTTTCGATCGTTTCTCGTGATGCGACGTACCGATAGCGTAGTAAGCACTACCTAGTGAATGACACGATCTCCCACGCCTCTCTATTCGTCTTCTTGATTGCGCGCGAGGCGGAGAGGAAGTCTCCTTGCAGTGAAGAGAGAGGCAACTTGCGGGCTCATCCTTTTACTGAATGCGTCGCGCCAGTAAACTCACTTTCATCTGCGATATTAGCTGAGCCAAGGCGAATGCACAAGGCGATTCGCCTTTCGATTTGCGAGACACGATCGGATCCTGTAAGCATCCATAAACGTCCTCGTACGGACGATTAACCCGTGAGGGTGTTTGACACCGATGCAGTCAGTAGGAAAGAAATAGAATGCTATCTTCCAAGCGTTAAGTTATTACTTAAGGTAGAATGCCAATTATCAAACGTTATTGAGACTTTCCGCATATTAGTAATATCCAAGATCAAATTAATTTAAAATAATATAAAGATAAGATAAATGTTTCATGTACAGACATTTATAAAACATTTTATTTATTTATATTATTATTAATCATAATCAAATACTTTTTAAATATAATATTATATTTTAATTGTAATTAATCTTTAACCCTCAACTACATGAGAGGGTTACTTGAATCCGGGTGAAAATTTCAGTCGGGCGTTATTTTTGTACGATTAATATTGCAAAGTTGAAATGAGGGGAGGGGGGAGGGGAGAAAACGAAGGTAAAAAAATTTGGTACTTTTGTCGATTGCGTGCAATTAAGAAGCAAACTTTCAAAATGTATTTTGTTGAAAATTTCATTTTTTTAAATTAAAGATGGCATAGTTTCAGTGTTAAAATATTCATATTTTAAGCTATTCTACGATAGTCCGAAAGCGTTTTTTCATCATCAATTTATATGCTGAAAAAAGTCTAGACATTCGAAGTGCATTATATTCTTTTACTAGAGATAAACAAAATGCATTTGTTTATCATTTTTAGTAATTGTTTAGCAATTTTGTTTAATATTTCACATCTGATTGATAAATTATTATTTCTGATTGGCAAATTATTATTTTCTTAAGGCGTGTAATTTTCTTGTAGCTTTTTTTCTCGATTTCTGAACATTATAAATTTTGAACAAAATGCATTTTAAAAGTATGCTTCTCAATCGTTTTATTGTTGCCTTGATGCTGATTATAATGCAATAAAAGTTTGACTTGAGTGACTTGTCAAATGTAAATTTGACAGATTTTTACTGAAAATTCGTATTTAGTAAGTAAGCCTATTTATTAGTACTGTATTCAAACATATGTGCTTTTCTTATAATTAAAATATGTAGTCAGAAACATATTGTAAAAAAAAACATTTTTATGAGAGAGGCATCTTGGCGAAACAATCACTTTATTTTCTAGTTATAAAATCGTAAATAATGTCGACATCATTATATATTTGATATGAAAAATATTTTTATTGCATTTTTTTTTAAAAAAGAAGATGCAAATCAGAAAAATGTCCCCAATTCAATTGTACAAATAATTGTACTTTTTGAATGAATCATATAATTTTTTTTTCTTTTCACGTTTTCTTTTTTTTAAAACACTACTTATTTTTTATTTATATCTTTTTTTATCATAAAGATATTTTTTGAAAAAAAAAAAAACTAATTTTTGCACTCTTGCACAAATTGTTTTTTAACATTTTTTTGGCATTTTTTTTCAATTATTATCAAAACCTTTTTATATTTTTATTCTTTTGATATTTTTATTCTATATATTCTGGTATTTAATTTTAAAAAATATTTTTCATTGAGATTTGTAATAATTACAGAGCCAGTCAGAAACGCTGTGGGTGACTTGTGAACCAGACATGTAAATTAAAATTCTAAAACGAGACATGTAGTTGAGGGTTAAATACAGTAAAATTAATTATAATATTATTACAAAAAAATATTTAAGATTAATAATAATAAATTTTGTGTAAGTGTACAGACATTTACCTTACTTTTTATAAAGAGGATTTATCTAATAATAAATAATTACAGAAGTCTTGCTTCCTTTGCAAAAAAAAAATTTCTACTTTATGTCATGTATTTTTTCGCGTTGTGTGTTCCGCCGAGAATTATGTTAATTTACGAAATTAAAAAAAGAAATACATTAGTTGAACAACATAAAGCTCCGCGCGTGAAGTGAATTCATTCGAAATTACTATTAGTTAAGTAATTTAACAATTCAATTCTACATTTAATGATATTAAAGCTACGTTCTTTTTTCCTACTTTTAACACGAACTATTTAACATGATTATAATCTACGAACATGCCAGTGACAAGGATATGAAAGCCAGTGTTTGCTTTAATCCTGTATTGTCCTCTTTTTCCATACTATATTGTACACGCAAATGAAACGACACTGCTGTACACTATTGTCTCCCGATGCACTTCTTCATGCCAGTAATAACAGCAGCACGTGTTGAAAAAAAGGAGAAAAATACACCCTTCGCGAAAAAGTCAAATTACAATGGTGGTACCAACGCAGCTCACGACAAGCACTTTTCTTGAATAACGTATGCGGACGTGGTTACGCTGCGACGTAACGACGAAGCTAGGTAGTACTTAAGAGGCGTTGAAGTATGAGAAAGAATATTTTTAAATGTGTATTCTTGCACCCCAGAGAAACCAGGAAAACCATAAAACATTTGAATTAAGAACCGAATTAATGAACATATTGTTTTTTAACAAAAATTATGAAACGCGTAAAATAAATCCCTTAAACCGATGTAACTGCTGTATTTGATAACTAAATAAGAAAATTTGAGAATTAAAATTTCTTTTTGACTGATACATATAAAACTCAGCGTAGAGTTCCATATTAATATTATTTTATTATAATATATTATGTTCTATATCATTATAAAATTTATTATAAATGTATCATTATATGATTATATTTCATATCACTATTTTATGTTCTAATATTATTTGAACATGTATGGAACAGAACATTTTGTTAAATA
>Ga0157363_1002616_pt1 | contig 15974 bp, 8 predicted proteins | sample AttsexASBM1_FD_111477 | JGI IMG/M metagenome (GOLD analysis project Ga0157363, IMG submission 111477) | Fungus gardens microbial communities from leaf cutter ant in Ribeirão Preto, State of São Paulo, Brazil - Atta sexdens ASBM1 | ecosystem: Host-associated > Fungi > Mycelium > Unclassified ...
TAATTCAGTTTGTTGGACTTAAAAAACGTATTTAAAAATTTATATGAATATTATTAAGCACAAAGAATCTACTTCGATTAAATAAAAGATTCTTTCTTTTATTTGTGTTATTTATTTACTAGTCCATTTTCCACTTATTAATTTTACAAAATAATATAATTTAATCTCTCGTTTAATAAAATTAATTGTATGCAATTTGTATATTTCATATAAGATAAAAAAATAAAATGTACAAAGTTATTATCTGTAAAAACTGTATAATAAAACTAAATAACAAAGGTTCGCTTTGCGTTAATCACGAGATTATTTTTCTGTTTTAATATATTCTGGAATAATGCATTAAAGGAAAAACACACTGTAATATCCATAAAATAAATTATTCGCGAAGCACGTAGTGTTAGAAGATATTCCAGGACTTATTTCGAAGAGAATAAAGAATCGCAATCTAGTTTTTCCTGTTTCCGGTACTTATCCTAATGCCCGTACTGTCATTAGTCATTAGTTGTTTCATGCAAAAAAACGTACGACTCCACGGAACGCTGGAGAGACTCGATATTTTCGTTTTAATGGCCGTACCGACTTCGACGGCCATTTCAGAATTATTTTGCATGCACTCGGTCACCCCGTGAATATCTCCAGGATCATGGTTGGATAATGGTCGGTGATATGCAACTATGTTACACAAAGAATTCCTGCCAGAACAAGAGTTTTTGTTCGGGAATCGACGTGTAATGGAGGAAATGCAAATTTAATGGATGACTTTCAATCGGCGCGCATAAATCGTCCAAGATCTCTCGCAAACGAAGAGCTTTATTTCTTCGGGCATCCGTAAAATTCGTAAATGGTATAAAGATTCATAAATGGTTAACGTGACCATACACTATCGGTCTTAATTGGCAAATCTTGCGATCTTCCAAAATAAGAAAACAACAGAAGAAAATGAACGTTTGATTTAACATTTACCGACATAATTAGATGATTTGCAGTTTAATTGTTGCACTATTTGCAAATTCAGATATTTAATTTTCCGGCGCGGAGTACGACTTCTACTATTACTCTTGCATGCATTGATTTTAGACATTCAATTATTTGCATGATTCTGTTATATTTAACTTATTTTTTTTAATTAATTAATTATAACCTTATTTTTCTTTAATTAAAAATCTTCTTCCTTTAAAGTTATGATCCTCTCACATAAATGCGCCGACTAACTTTTTTTTATGGAGAGACTTTTTACATGTAATATCGACGATAATCAATGAGATTTATGCTCGTCTATATGATCTCCATACTATTGTAATCGTTAATAGCGAAATCTTGTCACGCTATTGCCGCACTGTTTTCAAAATGCAATCTATAAAATATTAAATGCTATTGTCGAAATAATATTCCTTTTAATATTCCGTTACGATAAATATAGGTAAAATATTATAAAAATTAGAATAGAGAAAAATTACTAGTATCTTATAAATTTGTATCTATAAAATAGTGCCGAAATAAAACTTATAAGAAAGAAATAACAAATTTTGTGAATTACATGTCTCAAAGAAATAAGATAAAACATCATGTAGAAATATTTATATTAAATTAAAAATGTAAAATAAAATATTTGGATTTTGATTATTAACTAAATTTACAAATTGGTTTAAGAATGTTGTAACGCAATTATAATTACAAACTATATAATATTTTTTTAAATTAATATATTTTAAATCACTTTTTACGATAATTTATATCGGCAAAGAAAATTAACAGAAAATTATTCCACATAATTATTTAATCGAGAACATTATCCTTTGCCGCCATTGCCACTATCTAATTTACAAATTGCTTTCTACAAATGGAATTATGGTCGAATAACAATTGCTGACAAATGAATAAAATCTCTAGTAATTTATATAAATGAATAAAAGCTCTAGTAATTTTGCCATTGCTGCATAACATCATTTTTTCCCTTGCGATGTATTCGACTGAAAATTACTTCGCCTCATGATGTCGATTACTCGAAATGAGAAATAAAAAAAAACGGAAGGAAAGAAAGAAATCGCATCCAATTACTCAAACTGCACCGATTGTCGGTTGGTGAGACAACTCAAGCGAGAATCTCGACACAAGCTCTCTCTCTCTCTCTCTCTCGCGCGCGCGCGACTGTTGCCTAGCTGTAGATGACAGTTTCCTCGGGAGACCTCGCCCCAATATATCACGTCGTCCTTTAACCTCGAATAATTGTACGACTCCCGCATTCCCTCCTGCCCTCTTCATAGAGTCGCTTTCGAAATACCTACAGGTATCCTGAGACGTAAAATAATTCATTTGCGAGCGTTCGCGACACGCTCGAGTAGATGGTTCTGATACCGCCACGTAGTCGGAAAACACATTCGAAATGTTGCCAAAGCGAGTTTGTTTACCCACGGAATAATCATAGAAATTTGCTGACTTGATACCAACATGTACAAATTGTAGTGATAATAGAAAATCGTAATAATTACATCTATGATGAGTTCGAATAATATTTACATTCTTTATACGTGGAATTATGAAAGTTACAAATAATAATTTTTATCACCGTTTGCAATTCCATGCGCAATTTTTCTTATATATTTTACAACATTAGCAGTACTAGCATCAGAAAATACAATTTCTTTGTAAATAATATAAATAAATACTTTCTCTTTTCTAACACCAAGTTCTACCAACATTATCAGAATGCAAAATAAGCATTGTATGTATAAACATAATAATCAAATAAGCATCAGTATTTCTACAAGTAAAATATAAGAAACCTTATAACTATGGAGTTACGGAGAAAAGAAATTTCATGCATATACAAATACTGTACAATGTTAACATCCCTTTTAATTAAGACCTTACTGCTGGACAGCTCGCAGTGAGCAACTCGAGCATCTTTTAAAAAAAAAGTAAGTCATACAAATGTATACTCAAACGTAAATGCATATGGCATACTCTTACAAACAGAATATAAATTCAACGAAGCAACTTTCATGTGGTATACTTTGAGTTGAAGTTAATGCCAGTGGTGAAATAGAAAATTAGAAACTTTGGCTGCAATTTCAGCGTTTCAAAAGTTAAGGTAAAAAAATATACTCTGTGTAATAACTTTAATTTTATAGTTATAAAAAAAGTAGGTTCTGTATGTGCATATGGATTACTATTGTATTTGAAATGTTTAAGAATTTATTAATTAAGAATTTTATTTCTCAAAAATAAAATTAGACGATTTAATAAAAGAAGAAGATATGTTATATGTAAAATATTTGTTTATATAATCAATGTTTACGGAAATTTTATTATCTGGACATTTTCTCAGCTATTTTATGTAACAATTTATGTAAGTGTTATTTTATCTATAACAAATATTGACATTGATTATGTAGCTACTCAAAAGCAGCCGATAATTCAAAAGCGATGGCGAATGCCAAAGGGCGCCATTAAGCAGCGCATGAAACTTTTCGCAAGATGAAAAGGCATGTTGAATCGACGTTCGCCCTTCCGAAACTCAATTCAAAGTTGCTTTAACGGGGTTTATAGACAAAGTCTATCAGTTACCAAAGCACTACTATATTTCACAAATAAAAAATGAAGTCTTAACATTATCGATATTTTTAATAATCATCCACCAGATACAGCGCATTGTTCGAAATTCATTTAACACTCGAATTATGATTTAACAAGAAACCTATAGACTCACAGTCAAATTAATTCTCGGAAGCATATAGTTATTTCCACAAATTATATACGTTTAATGTACTTTGAATTATCGCCTTTGTGTCGAATTTCTGAATTAGTGTGCGTAAACGCAGATTTAATTCATTTCATATAATTTCTATATAAATCCTTCATATTGAGTCACTTCACTGATTAACATAAAATTGAAAATGTAATATATTCAAGCAAAAATAGTGTTTCCAATATAAATAATTAAAGTATTCCCTCTAATATATTAACAGATATTTCGAAAATATTATTTTTAAGATCCCAATCTAATTTTTGTAACATTTCTAAAAACATAGTTTTATTTTGTTTTGGATTGCAAGACATAATAATTTTATTTTGCTTAATCAATAGAAAATAAAATAATGCGTCATATTTTTTTAAACCTATGCTTGGTGTTACCTTGGTATTATTTTTATTCTTATTATAATACTGTATAAGCTTATTTTCTCTTTAGGATTTAATAAACGTGATGACTCGTGGCCGAAGAAAAGCGGCACAAAAATGAGAACGAAGTTTGTTATCTGTCATCCAGTTTCTTCCAGTTCTGTCTTACGACGCCCCTCTCCATTTCGGCCGTCGCCGATTTTTCGGCGTCCCGTTTTTATGTGTTTTTCCGCTACGGCGTCTCGTCAACGTCGCGAACTTCCGATGCGGCAGTGAGCGAACTACCGTCCTTTCCTTTCTCTTCTCCGTTTCAACCCTTTTGTTGCAAACTTTCGAGAGCTATCCAACGGGAGGATTCGCGCGCGCGAATCAAGTGTCAAATATTTTGGAAATGTAAACAGGTGGAAAGTCCATCCGCTCCCGTTTCGGGGCATGGATCTGTCATTTTCTCTCCATTTTTCTGCGAAAGTTTCCGCGGTCTTAATCACGAAACGCCTTGACCCGGCAGTAGAAAAGGATAAGAGCTAAGTTGACACTCAGCTACGAGTAAAATTTCTCTTTGCACTATCCGAGCGACAAATCCGTGCCATCCGGATTTTCACGGAAATGTCTTGAAACTTCCGAGTTTAAACATACTGACAGATTTTTTTATAATGGTGACATTTATCACATTGTTCTGTTGTATAAAAATGTTAAGTGAGGTAGTATAATTAATTGTGTTATTACATCAATTCCAATTAAAAGTTACAACAAATTTTTATTAATTAATTCTAAAAAGTTTTTTAATGTTTTTCAATTTGTTTTTATTTGCTTATTATCAAAATAATATATAACATTTTGTAAGAATTGCCATTTAATAATAATAATATTTATTTAAATTTGTTTTTATTTGTTAATTAATTATCTCTTATATGTTGAGAGAAAGAGAGACAACCACGACATTTTAATTTATTAACAATATTGTAATAAATTTTACGTTCCATTGGACACGCAACTGGTGATACTAATATACGCAAAGAATATAAACAAAAGTTAAAATTATATCAGCCATATTGACGTAATTACTGGGAATTCATGTTCCGCAAGCTATAAGTGAATTATGTAAATTAAGTGAGCCGCAGCACACTCTTCGTGCTATGAAAATGGCTGCGTGAAATAAGCGATTATTCAGGAATTACCCCGATAATTTATGGCCGCGCAATGAACATACATGTCGAATATGTGATAGACGTTTAATAGCTCCATAGAAATGCCTCTTGTCTGCTTTCTATTCGACATTCTGGAGATATTTACCTCTTTTATGAAAGTAGCGCGATTGGGAAGATCTTTTCATGGAAATCTTGTCAAAGTAAATGATGTTTCTTTATTAGCTTTTTTTTATCAACAACTTTAGCCAATTACAATGCCAATTAAATCATATGCAAAATATAACAAAATTATACATTTTTACATTATTGTGCATAAAATATGAATTTCATTGTACAATATAACATACATAACATACGTAACTAATATTTTTTCATAAATATAATAATGCATACTTTTAAAGAAATTATGTTCTTTCAATCACTTTGTTAAATATATCTTTGTAAAAAAAGCACTTATATCTGTATATATCGTAGTATAAGGAGAATGTAACGTTACATCTGTTTTCGCAGAGAGTTTCACCCAGTTAATAGCTCTTCAATAAGCGAGCCCGCATTCCCTATATAGATATAGTAAGTGCTCACCGAACCTAAAATCGCGACCCTATCAAATTCGGAGCAAATCACCGTTACCATAACGACAGTTACGACGGCATCATAATGTGAGAACGGCTAAAGATAGCGGTGTTTCTGACACATCGAGCGTTTGTCTATTGGAGCTTGTTCGCGAATTCTGCGCGTCGATAATTGAAGACGAAGTTTAAGCGCATCACATGATCGCAAACCTGTATATCCTATATAGGTCCCTATGTGGCAATTAACGCCATGTCGAAGCAAACGCGTCCGTTGAACAGCTCCGCAGTCAGCTTCAAATGGATATACCATGACATACATCCACCGCGAAATGCGCATTTTACAGCTTGTGAAAGCACTAATAAATTGACCGCGCAATGTACATGCTGTAAGAGCTAACTTCAAATTGTTCTACTTGATTAACATTCCTCGTACATTGATTTCTGACACGGTCTTTCTCATATAATGAAAAAAATTGCAATCGCGTGCAAAGAATTGGTGTATAGAAAAAAAAGAATTATATAAATATGTGCAGTGAAATTTTTATCATATTTATGAATACTTGTTATCTCCTTCATGACTATTTCGTAATTTATAAAAGTTTATTTGACTGACTAGGATAAATCCGTTAATGTAAAATTGGATCTTTTTAATCACGAGTTTTTCGCACAAATTCGCTCCTAAAATTAAATATGTATCAACATACGTAGATACAGATAGAAAAGTTCGTAATACATTCGACGCGCTTGAAAATATTTTGCTTATATTTCGTAAATGAAAATTTAATATACAACTGTCGCTTACGTTTTATTTCAAAATTTAAAATTTATCCAATAATAGCGCGACCGAAAGTGCATTCAGATTTGACTACGGTATAAGCAAACACGGGGCTACGGGGGCTATTAACGCACCATTTTGCATTATACGACGCCGTGGCTACGACGGAGGGTAATTTGGTACAAGAAAATATTTATCGGCCAACAAGTTTACCTGGAATAAATCCAGAGAAAGGCCGCTGGCGGGAGAGAAGCCGCGTGATGCGAAAAGGGCGAGGAGGATTAAGTTTTCCCGGTGCCTAAGTTCACGAGCCGAGCCAACAACATAAAGAAAGAGAGAAAAAGAGAGGATGGGAAGATAGGGAGGGGGAGAGAGAGAGCGAGAGAGAGAGAGAGAATAAGAGGCGTTCGTGCGGGACGATGAAAAAAACGAGCATCCCGAGAGGTAAACGGTGCAAATTAAGCGCGGCGCGCGGGAATGCAGTTTTCCTTTCCCGGCACGGCCGGCGTCGGCATTAGCGCCGCCTCTGAGCTTAACGATCGCCCCGACCGAAAGAAAATGCCGAAAACTTCTGCTCTTCTTCTTGGGAGGATCTCTTGCCTTTTTACGGGTGGCAGCTGTCGTAGATCGATTTCGCGGCTCGGTCGTGGTTAAGCTTGTCTCGACACGCCATAAAGATGGCGATATGTCGCGCTATTAACGCGATCGGAAAAGAATATCTTATTGCATAGCAAATATTTCCCTATCGAGAACGAATTTAATTTATATTTCCTTCCGCGGAAGCGTGATATATATTGTGTGATACACATTGAGAATTTCGTATTATGTAAGTTGAAAAATTTGTGTTAAATTTAATATATTTCTCAAACGGTCCACTCAAATTGTTATGTTAAAATAACACATAAATATTGTGTAAAAAATTAACACAAAAAATGTAACACAATTTATATTTCTGTATTAAAATTAACATTTATATTGCATTAAATTAACATATTTTCATTCATTTATCTTAAAATTTATGTTTTAAAAAACATGATTTTTATGTTATTACTCATAAATTGTGCCATTTTAACACTAAAAAATGTTGAATATCAATTTAATTCAATAACAATCATATTACGTTAAATTAACATTCAGATATACTAAAAATTTGAACAAGAGCTTGACTATACCGTTTTTATGCAAAATATTTTTTATTATGTACGAATGATAAACAATTTTACGCCCGCGCGCGAAAACTATTACATTCTAGTCTTTTTTATAAAAATTATTACTGCAGTAAAGTTAAATGGCATTCCGAAATACTTTTTTCATTTTCTAGTAATTTGCGATTTAAAAAATAGAGAATTAATTTTGCTTTCTACTGCAGATATCGTCCAAAAATGGTGATATTACACACAAACGAAACAAATCTATTTTATCAAAAGTAAAATACGATTGAATTCGTGTTTCGTGTTAAACAGGAATATCACAGGACATATAACGAATTTTCATCGACGTATACCCAAAATTGAGTTTCGAAATCCGTGTCTAACGGAATAATTAAAAAAACGAAGTAGAGCGAATGACAACTAAAGTGATGCTGATGTCTCGCGGCAAGTTAAATGTTCTGTCGTAGTATTACGAGATTACGCAAGATGCGAAACATCAATTTAATTGATTGCGACATAAATTCGTCAAAACGGCGCATACTCACGCTAAAATGCAGCAGCGGCGTCTCCTCTCTCGTTTAAAATGTTTCGTGTTCTCCGTTACATATTGAAAACATTTCGACGTCGATTTATTCGCTGTCAACCTGCCAGCACGATTGTCCCATATCGTAATGCCTAAAAGTATCATTCCGTTTCCAGCAGTCTCGAAAACGACGCAGATGAAAAATTTGCGAGGCTATTTCGCGTGCAAACTTTATTACAAAACGTGCAAACAATTTGCTCGTTTAAAAACGTTAAGCTGCATGTCACGACTGGTGGCAGATAATGGTTAATGCTGTTCTATCAAATCCCGCGGCGCGAGCATTATATATGTTTGTGCGCTTTTTAATGTACGTACAAGTATGAAGAAGAAAGATAATTATTACAATTCTGGAAAAATATGTAATATTCTTGCAACAGGATACATAAAACTCCGCCATTCTTTTATACAAACAAAATAACAACGATTCTTTTATTTCAATTGGTGTCAAAATATTTGTTAACTTTATTATTGTGAGTTAATCAAAAGAGATAAATATAAATTTGAAATTCGTTCATTTGAAAAAAATTACAATATAATATAATCGCGATTTTGCAAAATTGTCAATTTTACATTTCTCAATTACGTTGAAAGCATTTTATTTTTACATCGATATTTAATAATTTCAAACTATATTTTTATAAAAAAATGTTGTTGCACAAAATTTTTATCTTAACATGTAGTACCAAAGAAGTACATAATGCATGAAAGTTGCAAATGTTTCGCCGTGTGTTGCAGCTTTAAAAATACATAGCAAGAATGAAACTCGAGTAGTTGAGTCGAGCTTTTACGTGCTCTTGCCTTAACTTAGGAGAAACCTAAAGTTAGTTAGAATTCCTAACTTAGTAAAATGAAGAATGTTGTTACTACGTGTCTTCAAAAGGCAGGATTGTCATTAAAGATATATAGACTGTAATATGCATTATTTTTGTGAAGAGAAGCAATTGTTATTAAATTATAGAATAATTATTAAATTCTTTCAATATACAATCAATGCAATAACAATTATGTTTAGTAAAATAATTATTAATCAACAGAGATTTGATTATTAACTCACATTTTTTCTTCTTCATATTTTTTACTGATAATTATTATCAATAATTCCAATTTGTTTATGTAGCCTTAAAAATAGTTCAACATCCTTTAACTCTCTAAGTATCATCTTATCGGAAAAAAACAATTTTTTTATGCTTTTAATAAAAAAAAAAGTGAAGAATCTTGCACATAACACTTGTCTCTAGAAAGTTAAATATAAATTTTAGTAAAGTCGATAACGTCAAAATTATCTTCTTGTGATTATAAAGAATTATCACGAATGTATACAAAAATATTTGTCGCTCAATCTGCATTAGAACAGCTAAATTCTTAAACCATTCGATCCGCTTAACATCACGCGCATTGGTTTAGTATTCTCGAGAGATACGTGTTTCAGAATACATAACAGATTCATGTCCATTTCTCGCCCTTCGCACAAGGCTTGACCATAAAAATACTGAAAGGGCCCAAAGAGCCATTTCGTCGCGCTTGTCATAGATCTTGTTGGCACACACACACATATATGTATGTATATATATATATATATATATATATATATATATGTATATTCGCGAGCATTTGTCGACGTATTATGCCCGTGCATGCCAATGTATATCGCACCCATATTGACGCATATTCGTGCATACCAACGGACGCATGCCGCGAAATATTTCCCTTCACGAAGTCATCGATCGCGCATATGACTATACAATGTGTGTGTGTGTGTGCGTGCGTGTGTGTTATGTGAGCGTTGATCGCGCTGATCTGTAATAGACATCTAATTGCAGTAATGCGCTAATGAGGCTGCGCTGCCCCGGATATCGCATTCCGCATCGTAATTCCATGCGTTGTTTAACTTCCGAAAATGCACACATAGGATACTCGCGGATTCCATTCTTAGAGCATGTTTAAATCTCTATGGGTATGTATCGAAGTTTTCGTCTCCACATTGGCGAATACATTAGCACAGATTGGTTTCCGCTCCGTCAGTATTACTTCATTTCCGCGATGTTGTGAAAATGCAATATTCTTTTGCTGGCTACGTAATGTCATTTTGCAGAAATTCTAACAAAACTTATTTTAGGGACTGTAATTTAATATTTCTTGTATTGTTTTTTACCCACTTCTAACGCTGTAATTCCGAAAAACGAATAGTAGAGGATTTTTAGAGAATTTTTTATTTAATGTTCTGAAAAATTTTAAATATTTAGATCCCTAAAAAACTAAAACGTTTTGGAAAAAGGATTATAAAATAAAAGACATATTGTACTTCATAAATGCATTGTATCGTTATTTTGCGACTGCCTATTTAGAAACTGTTTATCTATTAATATTATTATTCTGAAATTTGTTGTATAAATTTTTTATTAATTTCCATAAAATTAAAAAATTCATTTGAATTCGGTTTTAATATTTCTATACCAAGATGGAAACAGCATTAAATGACAACGCTTAAAATGCCCAAGTTGCGAAGTCGAGCGAAATGGAATCGTCGGAGTCTCATAAAATCCAACGACGACAGTCTTGTCCATTTTCTCGAGTTGCGCAAACAGCATTGGCGAGGCGCGAGTGAGAACCGAAAAACACAATAAGTGCTCGCAAATGTAGTTACTGCGATTTAGTTGCGGTCTCTCACCGCAAAAGTGCCGTAAGATTACATCTTCTAACCGCGTTTAATCTTTTCGCGTAACCTTCCATTACTTTAAAAGAATAGAAGAGAGAAAGAAGAGACAAACACATATTATAGGCGCACGGAAAGACAGAGGAGTAGACAAAGGAAAGATAAAAGTGAAACGTAAAAAACAAACTTACATATAGAAGCAAAAATACATGCGAATAGCGGAAATGCGAAAAGGGGAAAAGAGAGCGATGCGCGTGATAGAAAAAGAAATAGAGAAAAGAAGATGGACCACGCAATGGTAGAGTCATTTCTCAAACTGCAGCGACTCTGCGTCCTTCTTTCTCTGTCTTTCTCTCTTCCTCTTTCTCTCTGCCGCTTTAGAACCGTAAGACCTTTCACCCACTTACCAGCACTTCGCGCTAATTGATTTCAAGTGTAACGAATTGTTTCGACCACGTCGAGCGAACGTCGGCGCGATATAAATGGGTTACGCGGTAGGTATGTAACGACAGAAAGGCCGTGATGTTTGCACCGAATTAAGATGCGCGAAGTCCAAGCATTAGTTGCATTAGCCCAAATTCTTTGCATTTGAATGGCATTTATATGATTAATCCTATCGTGATCTCTACTATGAAATCATAAAAATTTAATGTAAAAAAATCTCATATTATGTATATATATATACATTTGTTATTTACTTTTGTTACACAGAGAAAAATAGTCTGGTTGGATTAAATAGTAATTCTGGTGAAAAATAGATGAATCAGAATTTTCTGGTTAAGTCTATTAGAAGTTTAATTGATATAATTAGAATTCTGATTAATATAATTATTCTGGTAAAAATAAGAATTTTAGTAGATTTTATCAGAAATATTGTATCAATCAGAATTCCGGTTATTTCAATTAGAATTCTAATAAATTTAATCAGAACTTTCTGATTCGTCCATTTTCAACCAGAAATTTTTTTCATTGTATACAAAAAAAATATTTCTGATCATATTACGACTAAAATAGATTTTGATAGATCTTATCGGCTTATTGAATTTAATTTTTCCAAACGACAAAAATGTGATTTATAAAAATAAAATATAAATATAAATAATAACTAAATAAATATATACAGAAATAACGAGTATGCTGCAGCATCTAAGAAATTTAGCTAGATATTTAAAAATAATTAGCTACATATTTATAGCTAGATATTTAAAAATAATAATGTAGGATATCCGAGCTGATTGCTAGAATGTCAAAAAACTTTTTCCGGCATTGCTCATGCTTGAGTATCCAATGTAATCATTTTGATAGTCGACGAAAATTATTTTAAAATTATTTGCATATAACTAAATTTTCAGATATTTCGGCAGAATTGTTTTTTTTGCGTATGTCATACGTATATACATATGTATGTACACATATACGCGCGCATAGTATTGGGTTGTCCGGAAAGTTCGTGCCGATTTTGAAGGAAAATTGAAATGCAGAAGATTTAAATTTTTAATTTCATTTATTAAATTTAAATCTTTTACGGCACGAATTTTCTGGACGACCCAATATATCTGAAAAATTTCTAGATAAAAATTCTAAAAAAATTAACAATTCAGATATCAGCTTTTTCATATCAAGATATCAACTCATACATCAGGTACCAACTTTTATATAGTCCCTTCTTTTCTTGATATACGTAAATAGTGTTACAATGTGATTAAAAACTATTATAATATTCTTTTTCTGGAATCACCTTTAGCATTTCAATACTTTGAAGTGATACGGTTCTACACGGTCAATATTAATAAATACTGACAATATTACTGATCGTGTGTAGTTAATATTGATGGATTGACATAGACTACTGATGATGATCTGGATTTTTATTCTTGAACATCAGTATCGCTTTATTAGGATTGATATCACAGTATGTCACAGTGCAATAGATAATAATGTACGTAAAACTAAAGTGAAATATATTATCAATAATACTGATCGTGTAAGGTAAAAATACAAAAAAAAATGATGCATACTGTCAGTATGATTCAATATTACTGATCAGTATTATTGATAGTATACGATCGCCTTTAGATTGATATTACGTCATCAAGATACTCACTCTTTTTTTAGGAACAAATATTTTTTAAAATATAAATAAAGAATTTATCAAACTGATCTGGTGAATATTGCAATGATAGATTATTGCAATCTGTCATTTTCATCATAATTGCAGCAAAACAATCATGCAGACGTATTGTCGTGTGAATTTACCTATGTCTTCAGGCCGAACTGTGAATTCGATTTTTAAAGGTTTTTAAAAACGATTTCTGAAATACAATTGATGAAATGCCATGTGTTTATCAGCCACGATTTGAGAATTAGATTTGGACATTGGAGAATTAGATATTAGTGTCTTCTACATGACGATGCGTCTGCACAACTAGGATTGTCTCGCAATTTTTGATGTGACATGATGTGATTGAAATGACAAGTCAATTGGTCTACCATCACTTTCCATATTCATCTGACTCGTTCCTGTAAAGGACTTTTTTATTTCCTAAGATAAAATTGCATCTAAAAGGAAAGTTTTTTTACGTAGATATATTCTTGTTTTGGGAATTGGATCTCATCGGCTTTTTAAATACCGGAGCTGTAGGTTTATGAAAAAAAACGAGTAATGTATATTATTACCAATCTAATGGAACGCGTTAGCTAAAGGCGATTGTGAAAAAAGAGTATCGTAATAGCTTCCGATCATTATACCGCTGTTCTGTTGTACATCGAGAGGAAAAAAGACTATGTAGGAGCCTGATATAAATATAAAAGCTGATATCTAAACATTAACTCGTTAGAATTTTTGTCTGAGAACTGTTTAGACATACTATATGTATATATTTTTAAATCGTAATACAGTCAAGAATATTTTTTGTATAACAAAGATAAATGACGTAAGATATAGGTGTAAATATATGTAGTTTACGTATGTATTCCTCGAGCAGTTATTAGTAATTTACAAAACGATCAGGCATGTTACAATTGAAACTTGGTTGTAGAAAGGAAACGCGCGCGCAGTCGGTTTAATGGAGCGAATTTCTAATGAAATCCAGCGGGCGATATAACGCTTGTTCCCGTAATTAAAATAAAAAATTGCGCTTCGTAACTCGGCGGATAACGCGCGCGAGCGCACGATATCTCCTGGAATATTTATTATTATCACTCTGCGCCATTGTTACGGCAGCGCAATAGGATTCCCGCTAGCATCTCCGCTCAGGCGTGATTAAAGAGCAGCACGTAGAAGAATCTTGACAATTTGAGACGCGACTGTCGCGACGCGGTCTTAATTTCAGGAAAATTATGAATGCAGAGCAGAATTCCCTATCTCTCCCCCCTCTTGTTCTCTTTCCATCATTTACCTGCTTGCGCGAATATTTATCGGCGTATTTCCGCAAGAATATTCGAGCGGGATAAATCCGATCTTTAACTACCGGAATATTTAACGGGCAAATGGCTTGAAAAATATTTGTCATGCAAAGCGTGATTTGAAATCGATCAAGTAATAAAGTTATTATGTAGATATTTTTACGCCCCGTAAAGCAACATAGAATAATTCCTGGATTCCTGTTTTCCCTTCTGGCAACACATCGATATTTCCCATATTTTCAATATAAATATTTTGTTCACTATTTCTCGCTTTCTTCATAAACCTTACAGTTTCCGGTATTTAAAAAGCCGATGAGGTCCGACCCCCAAAACAAGAATTTATGTAAAAAAAGACACGAATTCAATCTCTATTTCTCACAGTAGAAAAAACATAAAATCGTAGTGCTGCTCGGAAATTTTTTAGCGAGTTAGAACGAGTTTATTGTAAAATGTTGCAACGTGCGATCCGCTTTTGAGGAATCGTCCTTTTTTTTCGCGCCGTGTCATGTAAAAACCGAAGTACGTTTTTGGCATGTTCGTGCAATAATAAAATCTTTTTATTTTTAAATTAATCTTAATATTTTCCATAAAAATCTACATTTTCATGTTGAGCTAAATTAAAATTGAACAAAACGTATTGTAGATTTATTGTATAATAAAAAGAGAAGGAGAGAGAAAAGGAAAGAGAAAGCGCAACTATATAAAAACAATATTAACGTTTAATTCTCGTTCAATCAATGATGTTCTTATCACTGTCATGTGTACAAGTTGTTCAGATAGTAGGATTAATTTTTTAACGAATACAAAAAAACAGAATGTATACCGAATCAAAAAACTGAAAAAATCCATTTAAAGTATTCATTTTTAATGCCTTTTATTGTGTTTAATTCTTTTATTCGATATTGCGCTATGGATATCCATTCTTTATAGAATTTCATATATCAATATGATTCAATATATGATTATAATAACATTATATCAATATTTTATTATCCATTTTCATTCTAAAGGAAATTATACTAATGTTTACAATATGATATACATAATGTACATTATATATAAAAGAAATGTGTATATTATGATCAATTTACAAAGCATTTACGAACTCTCTATACATGTCTTATATAACAATTTTCTCGTAGAATTTTTATTGAATTCTTTTTATCGAAATACAAGAGTTCATTAGCATAAAGTAATGTGATTAGATGTCTATTATGGGGTTCGATGCGGTTCTGCGGTCGATGTTACAACACTATATCACCGCTTACAACGGCCTCGATATCGACGTTACAGCCACCAATACATCTCCTCGACCATCCATGTCCAATCCAGAATGCGATTTATAACGACAACAGACGGTTTTTCAAGTTACAAACGATTACACGCTATACACAATGATAAACTAAAATATATGAAACTAATCGAGAAAATGAGTGGCACGAGACCTGTCATTATTCGAAATTATTTCTTTTAAAAAAAAACAAAAAAGAGAGATCAATTATTAGCTGCGTTCAGCAAAAAAAGCAGCTTTGCAACTGTGTAAAATTTTTTAATATAATTGATTTATA